>JAABVA010000009.1_pt1 | contig 257344 bp, 241 predicted proteins | sample 5560331 | NCBI WGS metagenome assembly JAABVA01 (sample SAMN12812661, study PRJNA571458) | rock metagenome | isolation source: Antarctica rocks | place: Antarctica: Victoria Land, Mt New Zealand sud | collected 2016-01-07 | reverse complement strand
ACAGGTTCAAATCCTGTCCCCGCAACCCCCGTCCCCACAACCTAGTCGAACTTGCATCGGCAAAGCACCAACAGCCGACACATCCCCACAGCCATCGTCAGCGACGGTGATGAACGGTGATATTTGTTTATTGAGCAAAGACGATATCTGAACGTGAGACCTTGGTGATGTATCATCGACCAAGAAGCCTACCCAAGCATCAGCAAGACACCTGTTCTAGTTCGGTTTACCTAACTTAACAGATGATGCAGCTCAGAAGAATAGATTGGCAATCGCGCCGACGTCGACATCTTCGAGGCGGGCCGGCGCCCAATGCGGCATTCGGTCCTTGTCCACCAGCATCGCCCGAACGCCTTCCTGAAAATCTGGATACCGGCTTGCGTAGCAAGCCAACGTCAACTCGGTCTTCAAGCACTGCTCCAGCGTTTGGTTTGCACCACGACGCAGCAGTTCAAACGACCATAATACGGAACTGGGAGATACATCACGTAGAGCAGTCAGAGCATCTCGAGCCCAATCGCTATCCAATGCTGCGAGCCTTTTCATGATCTCATCGACGCTGGCAACATCGAAACAGTCTATTATTGCATCGGTGATATTAAGCAACATGCTATGTGGGGATGGAATTGCGCCCAGTGTTAAGGCGCTCAGACCACTTTCACTGATGTCGTTTGCCAACGAGGCGAGCCGCTCCCGTGTGACGTAGTGCGTCGCAAGCCCTATGTATACTGCATCCGCGCCGTTCATTCGTGCGCCAGTGAGACCCATAAACATGCCGAAGCCGGGCCGAAGCCGCGGCAGAATGAAACTTGTACCCACATCTGGGAAGAATCCTATGCTGACTTCAGGCATCGCCAGCATTGCCGCCTCGGTCACCACCCGGATGCTGCCATGCACTGACAAGCCGATGCCGCCGCCCATGCAAACACCATCGATCAATGCGATAAACGGCTTCGAATATCGCGCAATGGCGAGGTTGAGCGCATACTCCTCAACGAAGAATGCTTCGACCGCGGCATACTCGCCTAGAACGATCCTATCACGTATCCAGCGTATGTCGCCGCCAGCGCAAAACGCCCGACCACCAGCGCCCTCGATTACGACAGCATGGACCATAGGGTCGTCGCGCCAACTATGAAGCGCATTGCTGATTGCCCGGATCATATCACGGTCGATCGTATTCAATGACTTCGGACGATTAAGGGTAATGCGCCCAATCCGCCCCTGGCGGCGGGTTAGAATGGTTGGTGCGGAGGAAGACAAAGGCCGGATGCCCTATAAAAGGATCACCCGGCCTATAAGCGAAATCTTACCTACGCGCCAGCAACCGGGCTGCCAATTCGCCTGCCATGCGAACCGTTCCGCGCGGCTTCACGACAGTCACGCTGCGTGGTCGTCTAACCACCATGCCAGCAACCTCGCCAACCAGTGACATCGTAGTCACAGAACGCCGCATTTCGACAACTGCTTGCTGGCGTATCGTTTTCGCCTCGTCCTCGATCGCGTCCGGCTTGTTGCTCAATGCCAGGTATCCCAGCACCGCCGCCACCACCAAGTCAAACGCGAGCAGGATTAGGCTTGCAATCAAAGGCGAAAGTTGCGGAACCATGGCATTGTAGGCAACCACGTGCAGCAACACGAATACTGCGATACCAAATACGGCGGCTCCGCCACCATATGCGGCCCGCATGCCTTGACGACGTGCAATCCGACGAAGGCGAAGGGCCTCGGCCGACGCCGCTATCTTGGCAAGATCTACCGTGCGCATCGGTCTAACGTGCGATACGGCCAAGCAGGTAGCCTGCACCTGCCGCGATCAGGATGGCTACGAGCGGCGACTCGCGCACTTGGTCCGACAGGACCTCCGCCTGATCAGACGCTATGTCCTTGGCCTGACGCGCATAATCCTCCGCTGTCCCAGCAGCGTTAGCGAGCGCGGGAGTCACACGCTCTGCCATCAATGTCTGCACTTGGTCACGGAGTTGAGCGATCTGCTCACGCGCATCCTGCGCCGTGTCGTTGAAGCTTTCCGTAATAGCCATGACCGAACCCTCCTATAATGATAGGCGAGAACGCGGCCCTATCCGGCGGGTTGCCGCCGGAAAGAAGCTTTCAATGCCGTAACTGGCGGCTGGCAGCCCGAGATATTTCTAAGACTGCCAACCGGTTGCGTGTTTTAGGCTGCCTGGCTCATGTGAATCGCCTTCCACACCTTCTCTGGCGTCGCCGGCATATCGATGCTTTTCACCCCGGCACTCGACAACGCGTCGACGATCGCGTTGATCACCGCAGGCGGGCTGCCGACTGCACCTGCCTCGCCGGCGCCCTTTACCCCCAACGGATTGGTTAGGCACGGCACCTCGATCAGGTCGACCTCGATGTCCGGCAAGTCGGCTGCACGGGGCAGCGCGTAGTCCATGAAGCTGCCTGACAGCAGTTGGCCCGACTGTGGGTCATAGGCCGTCTGCTCCATGACGGCTTGGCCAAAACCCTGCGCCACGCCACCATGCACCTGGCCCCGCACGATCATAGGGTTCACCGCCTTGCCCACATCGTCACAAACGATGTAGCGCAGCACAGCGATCATGCCCGTGTCGGGATCAATCTCGACCTCGGCCATATGGCAGCCATTCGGGAAGGTATGAATGTCGATCTTGGCCACCTCGGCCGAGTCGAGCGTCGTCGCCTCCTGGCCACTTGCCGCACGGGCGCGCTGAACTGCGGCAAGCTCCACGATATCAAGCCCACGATCCGTGCCAGTCACGCTGAAGCGCCCGGCCGCGAACTCGATATCGGCCACCGCAGCCTCCAACGCCTCGGATGCAGCTTTCTTGCCTTTCTCGATCACGCTTGCTGCGGTAATCAGAATGGCCTGGCCCTCGGAATACAGGCTGCGTGCCCCGCCCGTGCCGCCGCCCGTCGGAATGGTATCGGTGTCGCCTTGTCGGATTCGCACCTTTGCGCCATCGACACCAAGCTGGTCGACGGTCAACTGCACATACGCCGTCTCATGCCCCTGGCCGCTGCTCTGCGTGCCCACGAACACATCGATAAAGCCGTCGTCGGCGAACCTGATTTCCGCCCGCTCGGTCGGTCCGCCGCCGGTTGCTTCCAGGTAATATGACATGCCGATGCCGCGCTTCATCCCACGCCGTGCACTGCTCGCCCGGCGGCCCTCGAAGCCAGCCCAGTCAATCTTCTCCAGTGCAGCGTCCAGCACCTTCTGGAAATCGCCGCTGTCATACGTCTGCTTCATCGCCGTCACATATGGCATGGCGCTCGGCGCCACCATGTTGCGGCGGCGAAGCTCGATACGGTCAATCCCAACCTCGGCCGCCGCGGCATCGATCAGACGCTCGACCACATAGTTGCTCTCGGGCCGGCCAGCGCCGCGATAGGCATCGACCGGAACGGTGTGGGTGAACACGCCGACTACGTTGGCGTAGATCGCCTGGAAATTATAGACGCTGGCCAGCACCTTGGTGCCCGCCATGGTCGGGATCATCGGGGCGTAGTTGGACAGGTAGGCACCCATATTGGCGACATTGCGGGTGCGCATCGCTAGGAAGTGCCCATCCTTGTCCAGCGCGATCTCGCCCTGGGTTATGTTGTCGCGGCCATGCGTGTCCGACAGGAATGCCTCGCTGCGCTCGCTGGCCCATTTCACCGGCCGGCCGAGGCGCCGGGCCGCATAGCAGGTCAGCGCGTGCTCGGCATACAGGAACAGCTTCATGCCAAAGCCGCCGCCGACGTCCGGCGTCACGATGCGGAACCGGTCTTCCGGCACCTGGAAAATCGCCTGGGCCAGCATCGACTTTAGGGTCCAACCGCCCTGCGTGTTGGTGTAGAGCGTCCAACGGTCGGATGCAGCGTCATAATCGGCCACCGCCGCCCGTGCCTCCATCGAGGCGACGACGACACGGTTGTTCACCACCGTAAGCCGGGTCACATGCGCAGCCTGGGCAAAGAGCCCCTCGACCCGGGCCTTGTCGCCCGTCTCCCAATCGAAGCAGACATTGCCCGGCGCCTGCGGCCATACCGCGGCTGCACCCGCATCCAAGGTCGCGCCCAAGTCGGTGCTGCTGGGCAGCACGTCATAGTCCACCATGATCGCCTCGGCCGCATCTCGGGCCGCCTGGTGCGTCTCGGCCACGATGAAGGCGACGGGATCGCCGACATGGCGTACCTCGCCATCTGCCAGCACCGGATGCGGCACCTCGGCACGGGCCGAGCCATCGCGGTTCTTCATCGGGATGACGCAGGGCAGGCCGCCGATGCCATCGGCGATCAGGTCCTTGGAAGTAAAAACTCCCAATACGCCATCAAGCGCGGTCGCCGCCGCAGTGTCGATCGAAAGGATGCGCGCCGCCGCATGCGGGCTGCGCAGCACTATGCCGAACGCCTCGTTTGCCAGCGTAATGTCGTCGGTGTAGCGCCCGCTGCCCACTAGCAGCCGGGGATCCTCTACGCGGCGCACCGGCTGAGCCATGCCGAATTTTGTCATGCTTACGTGTCCTCGATGGCGTTGAAGCTAATGGACAAGGTGCGGTCGCATGGTGAAAGGCCAAGGGGGCTAATGCACGCGCTCGAGTTCCTTGCCGGACTTTTTGCCGAAGCGGGCCTTCGTCCACTCCCGCATGGTTTGGAAGGTGACATACAGCATCGGGATCAGGAAGATGCCGAGCGTGCTGGCCGCGATCATCCCGGCGAACACCGGGGTGCCCACCGCGCGCCGGCTGACCTGCGCCGCGCCATTTGCCGTCACCAATGGCAGCAGGCCGAGGATGAAGGCGATCGACGTCATCATCACCGCGCGGAACCGGGTCTTGGCGCCCAGCCGCGCGGCTTCTGCGATCGGCTTGCCCTGCTCCCGCTGATCCTTGGCGAACTCGACGATCAAGATGCCGTTTTTGGCCGCGAGCGCGATCAGCACGACAAGCCCGATCTGTGCATAAAGGTCGAGTGACAGCCCGCTCACCAGCAGGCCCACGAACGACCCGAGGATGCCGACGCTGACCGACAACAGCACCGGGATCGGGATGACCCAGCTCTCATAAAGCGCCACTAGGAATAGATAGGCGAATAGGATCGCCAGGGCCAGGATCTGCGGGGTCTGCCCGGCCGCCGATTTTTCCTGGAACGCCGTTCCGGTCCATTCAAAGGAATATCCGCCCGGCAGCGTCTTCTCGCTAAGCTGCTCCATCGCCGCGAGCGCATCGCCAGACGAAACGCCAGGCTTCGGCGTGCCGTTCACCGTGATCGAACGGTAGTTGTTGTAGCGGCTGATGGTCTGCGGCCCCAGCACGATCCGCGCGTCGGCAATCGACCGCAACGGGACCATGGTGCCCAGCTTGTTGCGGATATAGATGCGCCATATCGCCGGGATATCGGTCCGGTCCGCGGCCTCGCCCTGGATGTTCACCTGCCACGTGCGGCCAAATAGGTTGAAGTCGTTGACGTAGATGCCGCCGAGCGTCGCCTGCAGCGAGGTGAACACGTCGCTGATCGACAAGCCCAGCGCCTGCGCCTTCTCCCGATCGATGTCGAGATAGATGCTGGGCGTCGTCGCACTGAACGTGCTGAAGACACGGTTGAGCTTGGGATCCTGGTTCGCAGCCGCGAGCAGCCCGTTCAGCACGTTGCCCATCTCGGCCGGCTCGCGGCCCTCCAGGTTCTGCAACTGGTATTCAAAGCCGCCGCCGGTCGAGAGCCCGATGATCGGCGGCAGGTTGAACGGGAAGATCGTGGCCGAGCGGATCTGCTGCACGCCGGCGAACACCCGGCCAATCAGCGTCTGCACCTTGTCCGTCACGGCCTTCCGGTCGGCGAATGGCTTCATGCGCAGCACGATGAATGCCGAGTTCGACTGGTTGCCGCCGTCGAGCAGGGAGAAGCCGACGATTGCCAGCACATTCTGGATTTGTGGGATGTCCTTCACGACCGCCTCTACCCGCTGCACGACGCCGCGGGTGCGGGTCACGCTGGCGCCATCTGGCAGCTGAACTGCGACGAAGAAGGCACCCTGGTCCTCGTCAGGCAAGAACCCGGTCGGCGTGCGCAAGCCCAACGCGTAGATGCCGCCGCCGCACACGAGCACCAGCAGAATTGCGACGGCGCCGACCCGCAGCAGCCGGGTGACAATGCCGGCGTAGCCGTCCCGCACCCAATCGATGCCGCGGCCGATCCGGCCCATGATACCGCGCTTGGGCCCCTCATGGCGCAGGAACACTCCGCAGAGCGCCGGGGACAAGGTGAGGGCGTTGATCGCCGAGATCAGCATTGCCACGCTGATCGTGACGGCGAACTGGCGGAACAGCGTGCCGGAGATGCCCGGGATGAACCCGATCGGCACGAACACCGACAGCAGCACGAGCGTGATGGCGATGATCGGCGCGGTGATCTGCGCCATGGCTTTCTTGGTCGCCTCCTTGGGCGTGAGGTCCGGCTCCTCCTCCAGCACTCGCTCGACGTTCTCGACGACGACGATCGCATCGTCCACCACGATGCCGATTGCCAGCACGAGCGCCAATAGGGACACCGTGTTTGCCGAGTATCCAAGCGCCAGCAGCACTGCAAAGGTGCCTACCAAGCTGACCGGCACCGCGATCGTGGGAATGATCGTTGCGCGGATGTTGCCGAGGAACAGGAACACCACGACCACCACGAGTGCGAAGGCCTCGATGAGCGTGGATTTTACCTCCGCGATCGTATCCGTGACGAAGGTCGAGCTGTCGTAGAAAACCTTTGAATTGAAGCCCTCGGGATAGCGCTTGGACAGGTCGTTCAGCGCGTCCTGCACCCGCGCCGCCGTCTTCACCGCATTCGCGCCCGGCGCCAGGTACACGCCGAGCGTGACCGCCGGGTTGCCATTCAGCCGGCTCTCGCTGTCCTGCGTCGCGGCGCCCAGTTCGACGCGGGCCACGTCGCGAACCCGTAGCACGGAGCCGTCTGGATTCGCCCGGACCAAGATGTTGCCGAACTCCTCAGCCGTCGTGAGCCGCCCTTTGGTCTGGAGGTTGATCTGGAACTGCGTATCGTCGGCGGTCGGCCGCGCGCCGACCCGGCCCACCGGCGCCTGTACGTTCTGTTGCTGGATCGCCTGGACGATGTCGCTCGGCGCCAGGTTGAGGCTGATCAGCCGGTTGGTGTCGAACCAGATCCGCATCGAGTAGTCGAGCGCCCCGAACAGCGAGGCCGACCCGACGCCATTCACCCGGGACAGCCGGTCGAGCACGTTGATCGTCACGTAGTTCGAGATGAACAACGGGTTCTGCTTCGCGCCCTCGCTGTAGAACGCCAGGAACTCCAGGATGGCCGAGGAGCGCTTCTGGACCGTAACACCGTTGCGCTGCACCTCGACCGGCAGGCGCGACAAGGCTGCCTGCACCCGGTTGTTGACGTTCACCGTGTTGATGTCCGGGTTGGACCCGAGCGCGAACGAGACTGTCAGCCCATAGCTGCCGTCGTTGGCGGAGTTGGACTTCATATAGATCATTTGGTCGGCGCCGTTGACCTGCGCCTCCAGCGGCTGCGCCACCGTCGCCTCGACGACCGCGGCCGATGCGCCGGGATACCGCGTGGTCACCTGCACCTGCGGCGGCACGATGTCGGGGAACTGGCTGACGGGGATCACGGTCATCGCGATCAGCCCGGCGATCATCATGATGATCGCGATGACGATCGCGAGCCTGGGCCGGTCGACGAATACGGCGGAGATCATGGCGCTAGGTCCGTGGCGCTTGCGGGGGAATGGTAGGGCCGGCGCCGGCTGGGGCGGGATTGACTACAATGCCGGGCCGCACGCGCTGGACGCCATCCACCACCACCGTCTCTCCTTCTTTGAGGCCAGCCGAGATCACCGCCGTATCCGGGGTGCTCTGGCCCAATTGAATCCGGCGCTGCTCGACCTTGTTGCCGTCGCCGACAACCCAGACGTAGCTGCCCTGCTGGTCCGAAAGCACGGCCGTACGCGGAATTGCGATCTGCGACACTGGCTGGACGCCCTCGAGCATCACGGTCACGAACTGCCCGTCCGACAGCTCGCGGTCACCGGGGTCGCCGGCTTTCGAGCCCTCCCGCACCGGGTTCGGGATGCGCGCGCGCAGCGTCAGCGTGTCCGTGTTGGTCGCCACCGTCGGATCGACGTAGTCGAGCTTGCCCGCTTGGTCATACATCTTGCCGTTCGACAGTCGCAGCTTGACTGTCACTGCGTTGAAACCCCCCTTGTCCGCATAGCGGTCCCGCAGGTCGACCCCTGCGCGTAATGAGATCGGGAACAGCACATACATCGGGTCCTGGCTTATGATCGTCGCCAAAGTGCCGGAGCTTGGGCCCACGACGTTGCCCTCCGTGACGGTCGTCCGGCTGATCTTGCCCTCGATCGGCGATTTGATCTCGGTATAGTCGAGGTTGACCTGGGCGAGCCGCAACTGCGCCTGCGCGCCGGCCAACTGGGCCGCCTGGCTGCGCTGCGTGGATTGCGCGTCGTCCACCCGGCTCCGCTGGCCCGCCGGGGTGTTCAACAGCGCCTCGGCCCGGCCCAGGGTCAGGTTGTTGCCCTGCAGCACGGCGTTGGCCTGCGCGACCGAGGCGACCTGCGAAGCGACTTGCGCCTCGAACGGCGCACGCTCCAGCCGATACAGCAGGTCTCCGGTGTGGACTTCGGCGCCCTCGATGAAGCGGCGTTCCTGGATGAAGGCGGTCACTCGCGCCACCAGGTCCACGCGGCTGACGGCCTGGATGCGCCCCACGAACTCGCTGGTTTCGACGATCGGCCGCTTTTGCGCCTGCGCGACCCCGACTGCGGGCGGGCCGGCTGGCCCGGGCTGCGCCAGGGCTGGGCTGGCAGTGGCTAGGAACACCAGGAGAGGAACGCAGCGGTAGAGCATCGATGTCACTTTCGCGATACGCAAAGCGTGGCCGGCCGCACATGGGCAGCCAGGATAGCAGCACAAGCCGGCGAGACTTGCACGTACCGCGCCACCGTCCCACCCTGGCCAGATGGGGAGAGAGCGATGACAGAGCGTGTCACGGTTTGCGAGGTGGGTCCGCGGGACGGCCTGCAGATGGCGCATGGCCGCATGCCCACAGCCACGAAGATCCGGTGGATCGAGGCGATCGCCGGCGCCGGCGTGCCCGAGATCGAAGTCGGCAGCTTCGTGCCGCCGCGCCTCATTCCGCAGATGGCCGACACCGGCGAGGTCGTCGCGGCGACGCGAGGCCTGCGGGCAGTGATCATTGCGCTGGCCCCCAACCTCAAGGGCGCGCAGCTCGCCGCGGCGGCTGGGGCGCAACGCATCAGCATTCCCGTGTCGGTCAGCGAGGGGCACAGCCGTGCCAACACCAACCGCGGCACCATGGACCAGGTCGCCGAGGTCCGCCGCATCGTCGAGTGGGTGCGGGCCGAGAGCGTGCCGATCGAGGTCGAGGCGGCTTGCAGCACCGCCTTCGGTTGCTCGATCGATGGGGTGGTCACCGAAGGCGCGGTGGTGGCCGTGGCAACGGCACTGGCCGACGCCGGAGCGGACATGGTGGCGCTGGCGGACACCGTCGGCTATGCGCATCCGGCGCAGATACGCAGCGTGGTCCGCGCGGTACGCGCCGCGATCGGCGGTAAGCTGGAGGGCCTGCATCTGCACGACACCATGGGCCTGGGCCTCGCCAACGCGCTGGCCGGGCTCGATGCGGGCATACGCAGCTTCGATGCGGCGCTCGCCGGATTGGGCGGCTGCCCGTTCGCGCCCGGCGCCAGCGGCAACATCGTGACCGAGGACCTGGTGTTCATGCTGGAAAGCATGGGGCTGTCCACCGGCATCGACCTGGAACGCCTGGTCGCCGCCCGCGCCATACTGCGCGAGGGCCTGCCGGATGAGGCCACCCACGGCGCCGTCGCCCGGGCCGGCATTCCGCGCACGTTCCGGGCCGCCGCTTGAGCCAGGCGCCGCTTGCCGGCCTACGGGTCGTCGAGTTCACCCACATGGTCATGGGCCCGGCCTGCGGGCTGGCGCTCGCCGACTTGGGCGCGGACGTCATCAAGGTCGAGCCGGCAGCCGCCGGCGACAAGCCCGGCGGCGACAACACCCGGCGGCTGCAGAACGCGGGCGCCGGGTTCTTTGCGATGCTGAACCGCAACAAGCGCAGCCTGTCCGTCGACCTGAAGTCCGCGGACGGCCTGGCGCTGGTCCGCCGCCTGCTGTCCGGCGCGGACATACTGGTCGAGAACTTCCGGCCCGGTGCGCTCGACGCCTTGGGCCTGTCCTACGACGCATTGCGGGCGGAGAACCCCCGGCTGATCTACTGCAGCTGCAAGGGCTTCCTGCCTGGACCCTATGCCCACCGCACCGCGCTGGACGAGGTCGTGCAGATGATGGGCGGGCTGGCCTACATGACGGGCCTGCCGGGCCGGCCGATGCGGGCCGGGTCGTCGGTGAACGATATCATGGGTGGCACCTTTGCCGCCTTGGGCGTGCTGGCGGCGGTCGAAGAGCGGCACCGCACGGGCCTGGGCAAGCACGTGCAGGCCGGGCTGTTCGAGAACAATGTCTTGCTCGTTGCCCAGCACATGGCGCAGGCCGCGATTACCGGTGTTGCGCCGCCGCCCATGGGCGTGCGCCGCCCGGCCTGGCCGATCTATGACATCTTCGATACGGCCGCTGGCGGCCAGGTGTTCGTGGGCGTGGTGACGGACACGCAGTGGCGGGTGCTGTGCCGCGAGTTCGACCTGCCCGAGCTCGCCGCCGACCCGGCGCTGGCGACCCAGGTGCAGCGCGTCGCTGGCCGCGAGCGCACGCTGCCGTTGGTGGCAGGGCGGTTCGGCGGCATGACGGCACCTGCGTTGATGGCGCGATGCGAGGCGCTGGGCCTGCCCTTTGCCCCGATCGCCCGGCCCGCGGACCTGTTCGACGATCCGCACCTCAATGCCTCCGAGGGCCTCGTGCCGTTGACGCTGCTGGATGGCCGGTCGATCAGGCTGCCGGCGTTGCCGCTCGCTTTGGACGGGGAGCGCCTGCCGCTGCGCCATGACCTCCCGGCGGTGGGACAGCATAATGCGGAGATCATGGCGGAGCTCGGCTGGCCCGAAAACCCTTTCAGTGGCCAAGCGCTGTTGCCTGAAAACGGAGAGTGACGATGGCGCGCGACGACGTGTTGGAGCCGATACGAACCCGGGCCTATTTGCTATGGGAACAGGCGGGCCGGCCTGAGGGCGGCGACGTGGAATTTTGGGAACGGGCCCGGCAGGAAATAGAAGCGGAAGAAGCCGCGGCGGCCAAGGCTGCGTCGTTGAATTCGGTGGCAAAGGACTGACCCATGACGGACACCCCGCCCGACCGCCTGGCATCCCATCCGAAAAGCCCGTTCTACGACGCGGCGCTGTTGGAACGCGGCGTAGGCGTGCGCTTCAAGGGCGTGGAGAAGACGAACGTGGACGAGTACTGCGTCAGCGAGGGCTGGGTCCGCCTTGCGGTCGGCAAGGCGGTGGACCGGACCGGCGCGCCGATGACGATGAAGCTGATGGGGCCTGTGGAGGTATACTTTCGGGATGTGACGGGAGACCAGGGCTGAGCCGGCTTCTCCGCGCTAAACCAGGGGCATGTTGACCGACATACACATGTAAGACGCTGGATTGCCTCGTCTCGAGTGCTTATCGCAATGACGGAGGTCCTCAGCCATGCCGCGCGCAGAAGGTCTCCGCTTCTAGCGTTCGGAAATCCTGCATCGCCGTTGCGATCCGCTCATGCGGCCACTCCCACCAGGCGACATGCTGGAGAGCGGTGATGACAGGATCAGAAAATCGGTAGCGCAATACCCGCCCAGGGTTTCCGACGTCTACGGCGAACGGCGGCACGTCCTTGGTGACGATCGTGCCAGCTCCGATCGCAGCCCCGGTGCCGACCGTCACGCCGGGCAGCACCACGGCGCCATGGCCGATCCATACGTCGTGCCCGAGCGTCACCGGGCTTGCCCGACGCCACTCAAAGAAATCCGGGTCATCTGGCCCAAGCCCGTAGGCGCTGCTGCGGTAGCCGACGTGGCTCAACATCACCCGGTCGAGCGGATGGTTGCCCGGGTTCAGCCTTGTATGCGCCGCGATCGAGCAGAATTTGCCGATGGTCGAATAGATGATGTCGCTGTCGTTCACGACATAGGAATAATCGCCAAAGCTGCTCTCGGCGACCTTGGTGCGCGCGCCCACCTCGCACCAGCGGCCAAACGTGGCGGCGCGGACCGAGGCGGTGCGGTGGATGCTAGGCGCATCGCCCAGCCGCTTGCCGGCCGAGGCCGGGTCGTTCGCCATCAGTTCAGGAACATCTTGCCCGGGTTCATGATCCCGCGCGGGTCCAGCGCCGTCTTGATCTGACGCATCACCGCCAGCGTCTCGATCCCGTGCTCCGCCTCCAGGAACTCGCGCTTGCCGATGCCGACCCCGTGCTCTCCGCTGCACGAGCCGCCCAGCGCCAGCGCGCGCGCCACGATGCGCTTGTCCAGCTCCCACGCCTGTGCCAGCCCGGCCTCGCCCGGCGGTGCCAGGATCACGGTATGGAAGTTGCCGTCGCCGACATGGCCCACGATCGGCGCCACCAGGCCGGACGCCGCGATGTCCTGCTTCGCGCCGACGATCAGCTCCGTCAAACGCGAGATCGGCACGATGGCGTCGGTCGCGATCCCGCGATGGCCTGGCGCCAGCGCAAGCACCGCCCAATAGGCGTCGTGCCGGGCCTTCCACAGCCGGTTGCGCTCGGCGGTGTCGGTCGCCCATTGGAAGCCGCTAGCGCCGAAACCCGCGGTGATCTCCTCGGCCAGCGCCGCCTGCTCCGCGACCCCCGCCGGCGTACCGTGGAACTCCAGCAGCAGCGTGGTCCGCGCCGTGTAGCCCTGCAGCTTCGAAAACGCGATGCAGGCCGCCATCTGCACGTCGTCCAGCAGCTCGATCCGCGCGATCGGGATGCCGGCCTGCAGGATGGCGATCACGCTGTCGACCGCGCTGGACAGGTCGTCATATTGACAGATGGCGGCGCTGATCGCCTCGGGAATACCGTGCAGGCGGAGCTGGATCTCGGTGATCACCCCGAGCGTTCCCTCCGACCCCAGCATGAGGTGCGTCAGGTCATAGCCGGTGGCGGACTTGCGCACGCGCCCGCCGGTCTCGATCAGGCGGCCGTCGGGCAGTGCGACCTGCAGGCCCAGCACGTTCTCCCGGATGGTGCCGTAGCGTACGGCCGCGGTGCCGGAGGCGCGGGTGGCGCACATGCCGCCGATGCTGCACTCGCTGCCGGGGTCGACGGGGAAGAACAGGCCCTGGTCCCGCAAGTGCTCGTTCAGTTGCTGCCGCGTGACTCCGGCCTCGACCCGGCAGTCCATGTCGGCCGCGTTCACCTGCAGCACACGGGTCATGCGCGACAGGTCGAGGCTGATGCCGCCACGGACCGGGGTCACGTGGCCCTCAAGGCTGGTGCCGGCGCCGAACGGCACCACGGGAATGCCGTGCAGGTGGCACAGCGCCAGCACGCGCGCGGCCTCTTCGCCCCGCTCCACGAACGCGACGGCGTCGGGCAGGGCGCGGGGCTGGGTGTCCTCACCATGGCTATGCTGCTCACGCAGCGCAGCATTAGTGGTCATGCGTTCGCCAAGGAACTCGCGGGCTTGGGCAATCACGGCATCGACGGGGCGGGCCATTTCGGTATCCTTCCATTCATAGCCTAGCGCAACGTGGCCAAGCGCGTCACCTTTGGACCCGGCATCGGAAGAGGCACCCATGACCCCAACGATCGACCAGGCCCGGCTCTGGCAGTCCCACCTCGACATGGCCGCTATCGGCGCCACTCTGGATGGCGGCAGCAACCGTCCGGCCTTGTCGCCCGGCGACGCTGCCGCCCATGCTCTGCTGCTGTCCTGGTGCGAGCCTCTGCACCTGCATATGGAGCGCGACGGGATCGGCAACCTCTTTCTCCGCCGCGCGGGCCGGGAGCACCGACCGGCGATCGCATTCGGCAGCCACCTGGATACCGTGCCGACCGGCGGCCGGTTCGACGGCGTGTTCGGCGTGCTGGCGGGCCTGGAGGTCATCAGGACGCTGGACGACGCCGGGGTGGTGACCGCAGCGCCGGTCGAGCTCGTTGTCTGGACCAACGAGGAGGGCAGCCGCTTCCCGCCCGCCATGATGGGCAGCCGGGTTCACGCCGGCGAACTGCCGCTCGACCGCGCCCTGATGACCGCGGACGATGATGGGGAGACGGTAGCGGAGGCGCTGGCCGAGACCTTCCAGATCGGCTTCCTGACGCCCGGCCCGCGCGACTGGGCCGCCTGGATCGAGCCGCATATCGAACAGGGCCCAATTCTAGAGCAGCTTGGGCTGGAGCACCCCAGCGGCGCGGTCGGCCCCAGCGGCGCGGTCGGTATCGTGACCGGCACCGTCCAGGCACGGTATTTCCAACTGACCATCACCGGAGAGGCCAGCCACGCCGGTCCAACCACCATGGACCGCCGCCGCGACAGCCTGGCCGCCGCCGCCGAGATGATCTTGGCAGTCGAGCAGATCGGCCTGTCGGGCGAGCCTGGCGGGCGCAGCTCTGCCGCCTCCATCAGCAACACGCCCAACGCCCGCGGCGCCGTGCCGAGCCAGACCCGCCTGCACTGCGACGTGCGGCACGAGGACCCGGCCCGTGCCGCCGCCATGGAGGCCGCCGCCCGCATCGCCTGGACTGGCATCGCTGCCCGCCGGGGTGTGCAGCTGAAGATCGACGCCTACGCCAGCTTCGGCCCGGTGCAGTTCGATGCAACGCTTGGCGGGCTGTTGCGCGAGGTCGCGATGGCGCGAGGGCTGCTGGTGCGGGACATGGTGGCCGCCGCAGGGCACGATAGCGTATTGATCGCCGCCCTGTGCCCCAGCGCCATGCTGTTCGTGCCCAGCCGCGGCGGCCTGACCCACAACCCCGGCGAATACACCGCGCCCGAGCACCTCGCCCAAGGCGCGCAGGTTTTGCTCGACGCCGTCCTGCGCCTGGCGAATTGACGGTATTTGGGTCGGAGCCTAGCCTGTCGGGACGATAACCCGCGGGGAAATGCCGGTGGCAAACAAAGTCAAGCAGGCCTGGCAGGACGGCAAGGCGGTCGTCAACGGCTGGCTCGCCATTCCTAGCGGCTTCTCGGCCGAGGTCATGGCCCAGGCGGGATGGGACAGCGTCACCGTCGACCTGCAGCACGGCGTGCAGGACTACCTGTCGATGGTCACCTGCTTCCAGGCCATGCAGGCGCATCCCGTGCTGCCGATGGTCCGGGTGCCTTGGAACGAGCCCGGCATCGTCGGCAAGGTGCTGGACGCCGGCGCATACGGCGTGATCTGCCCCATGATCAACACCCGGGCCGAGGCGGAGGCTTTCGTCTCCTATTGCCGCTATCCGCCCCAGGGCAAGCGCAGCAACGGACCGATCCGCGCCGGCATCTACGGCGTCGGCACCGGCTACCAGTCCACCGCCAACACCGAGATCCTGTGCATCCCCATGGTTGAGACGCAGGAGGCGGTCGATAATCTTGAGGCCATCCTCGACGTGCCCGGCATCGACGCCGTCTATATCGGGCCCAGTGACCTCGGTTTTTCGATGGGCCTACCGCCGATCCTGGACCGTGAAGAGCCGCAGATCATGGCCATCTATGAGCGCGTCGTGAGCGAGACGAAGCGGCGGGGCATCCGGGCCTGCGTCCATTGCTTCAGCCCGGCCTACGCCGCCCGGATGATCGCGATGGGGTTCAGCCTAGTGACGATCGCCAACGACAGCGGACTGCTGCTCGGGGCTGCCCGGGCCGCGGTGCAGGCTACAAGGAAAGGCTGAAGAGAGACCTCCATGCCGACGACAACCATCTGCCTGCACCCGGACGATGCCGTGGTGATCGCGCGCTCGACGCTGCTGCCTGGCGCCCCTGTGGCGCCGGGCGTGGCCGCGGTCGAACGCATCCCGGCGGGCCATAAGGTCGCGGTGCGAGCGCTGGCTCTGGGTGCTGCGATCCACCGATACGGCCAGATCATCGGGTTCGCTACCCAGCCGATCGCCCCCGGCGCGCACGTCCATGTGCAGAATTGCGGCATGGGGGACTTCGCAAAGGACTACGCCTATTCCCAGGATGCCCGGCCCACGGCGATGGCGAACGAGCGGCTGACCTTCGACGGTATCCGCCGTCCCGATGGCCGGGTCGCCACGCGCAACTACATCGGCATCCTGACCTCGGTGAACTGCAGCGCCCATGTGGCCGGGCTGGTTGCCGACGTGTTCAAGCGCAACCCGTTCACCGGGCACGACCCGCTCGCGGCCTATCCGAACGTCGACGGCGTCGTGGCGCTGACGCACAAGACCGGCTGCGGCATGACGGACGGCGAGCCGCTGCGCCTGTTGCGCCGCACCCTCGCCGGCTATGCGCGGCATGTGAATTTCAGCCATGTCGTGGTGCTGGGACTCGGCTGCGAGGTGAACCAGATCGCCGGGCTGCTGGAGGAGCAGCGCCTGGCCGGGCGCGTGCGGAACATGGACATCCAGACGATGGGCGGCACCCGCCGGACGGTCGAGGCCGCGGTCGCCTTCGTGCACGACGTTTTGGCCGAGAGCAACGAGATCCGCCGCGAGCCCGTGCCGATCAGCGAGCTGACGGTCGCGCTGCAATGTGGCGGCTCCGACGGCTATTCCGGCGTGTCGGCGAACCCGGCGCTGGGCGCCGCGAGCGACCTGCTGGTGCGCCATGGCGGCACCGTTATCCTTTCGGAAACCCCGGAGACCTATGGTGCGGAACATCTGCTGACCCGGCGTGCGGTCAGCCAGGAGGTGGGGGAGAAGCTGGTCGGGCTGATGCGCTGGTGGGAGGACTACACGGCGCGCGAGGGCGCCGAGATGAACGCGAATCCGAGCCCCGGCAACAAGGCAGGCGGCCTCACGACAATCCTCGAGAAGTCGCTCGGCGCCATGGCCAAGGCCGGCACCACCAACTTGGTCGACGTCGTGCGCTACGCCGAGCCGGTGACGGCGCGCGGCTTCGTATTCATGGACACGCCGGGCTATGATCCCGTCGCCGCGACGGGGCAGGTCGCGGGCGGAGCGAACCTGGTGTGCTTCACGACCGGGCGGGGCAGCGTGTTCGGCTGCAAGCCGTCGCCGTCCATCAAGCTCGCGACCAACACGCCGATGTTCGAGCGCATGGAAGACGACATGGACATCAACTGCGGCACGATCCTGGACGGCGGCGAGACGGTGCAGGACTGCGGCCAGCGCATCTTCCAGATGATGATCCGGACAGCGAGCGGCGAGCGGACCAAGAGCGAGATGTTCGACGCCGGCGGTGCGGAGTTCGCACCCTGGGTTATTGGCGCGACGATGTAGGCGGGTAGGTCGTAATCACCTAAATCTTCGTCCGTGTGATCCTGGATTGCCGTGCCGAAGCCGGCTCGCAGTGACAGGCTATGTGCTTTGAAACAGCCCGCCGTGTATTTGATGGCCAGCCAGCGCAATGGAACGCTGTATGTCGGCGTCACGTCAAACCTAGTGCAGCGTGCATGGCAACATCGGATTGCGAGCCATCAAGGCTTCGCCGTGCGTCACGATTGTACGATGCTCGTGTGGTTTGAATTGCACGCCGAAATGGTTACGGCCATCGCACGCGAGAAGCAAATCAAGGCCGGCTCGCGAGCGCGCAAACTCGCCTTGATCGAAGCAGGCAATCCGGCATGACGCGATTTATATGGCGAAATTCTATGACCATCCCTAAGTGGGTCGGTCTAAATCGGCATCGTCACTGGCCGTCATTGCGAGCCGACTACGGCGTGGCAATCCAGGGCTTCGTGCACCGAGCCCTATGCGCGAGACTCTGGATTGCCGCGTCGCAAGGGCTCTTCGCAATGACAGGGTCTCGCTTTGAGCTAACTCCAATTTAGGTGACGGAAGTTCAATCGTCTAAGTGTCGTCCCATGAAGTCAAAATCACAGCCCTCGTCCGCCTGCAGCACCGTGTCATAAAACAAGTGCGCGTAGCCACGTCGCGCCCAGTCCGGGCGGACCGGCGGCACAAGCTGTGCTTGCCGCCGGGCCAGCTCCGCGTCGTCCACCAACAGGTCGATCCGCCGCCCCGCCACGTCGAGCCGGATCTGATCGCCTGAGCGCACCAGCGCCAGCGGACCGCCGACTGCGGATTCCGGGCTTATATGCAGCACGATGGTGCCGAAGGCAGTCCCGCTCATGCGGGCGTCCGAGATGCGCACCATGTCCTTCACGCCCTGCCGACCAAGCTTCTTCGGTATCGGCAAATAGCCCGCCTCCGGCATCCCCGGCGCCCCCTTCGGCCCGGCGTTGCGCAGCACCAGCACGTCGTCCGGGCCAACATCCAGCGCCGGGTCGTCGATCCGCGCCGCCATGTCGGGTATGGATTCGAACACAACGGCGCGCCCGGTGTGCTGCAACAGGCGCGGTGTCGCGGCCGAATGCTTGATGACGGCCCTGCGCGGCGCAAGGTTGCCGCGCAGCACCGCCATGGCGCCCATGGGCTTGATCGGATCGCGCGTAGACCGGATGACCGTCTGCCCCGGCACATGCTCTGCCGCCGCGACGATATCCCGCAACGTCCCGCCCGCCACGGTCCGCGCGTCGAGGTCGATCAGATCGCCCAGCTCCGCCAGCAGCCGGGGCATCCCGCCGGCGTGGTGGAAATGCTCCATGTAGTGGTCGCCGGAGGGCTTCAGGTCCACCAGCACCGGGACCTCGCGCCCGAGCGCGTCGAAGCCGTCCATGTCGATCCGGTGCGGCGTGCGGTTCGCCATGGCCGTAAGGTGGATCAGGCCGTTGGTCGAGCCGCCGATCGCCTGCAGCACCACCTGCGCGTTACGGAACGCCGCCGGCGTCAGCAGCTCGCTCGGCCGCAGCCCGCCGGTTGTGGCCATCTCGGCGGCGCGCCGTCCGCTCATTTCGGCGAGGCGCACCCGCTCGGCGTGCGGCGCCGGGATGGTGGCGCTCATCGGCAGCGCCAGCCCAAGCGCCTCGGTGATGCAGGCCATCGTGCTCGCCGTGCCCATCACCATACAGGTGCCGACGGACGGGGCGAGCCGGCCCTCGACCACCTCGATCTCGGCAGCGTCGATCTCGCCGGCGCGGTGCCCGCTCCACAGCCGGCGGCAGTCGGTGCAGGCGCCGAGCACCTCGCCTTTATGGTGGCCGACGACCATGGGGCCGACCGGGATGACGACTGTGGGCAGGTCGACGCTGGCCGCCGCCATGATCTGCGCGGGCAGGGTCTTGTCGCAGCCGCCGATGACGATGACGGCGTCCATCGGCTGGGCGCGGATCATCTCCTCGGTGTCCATCGCCATCAGGTTGCGCAGGAACATGGACGTCGGGTGGGCAAAGCTCTCGTGGATCGAGATGGTCGGGAATACCATCGGCATCGCGCCGGCCAGCATGACGCCGCGCTTCGCCGCCTCGATCAGGACGGCGGCATTGCCGTGGCAGGGGTTATAGTCGCTATGGGTGTTGGTGATGCCGACGATAGGCCGGTCGAGCGCGTCGTCGGAGTAGCCCATCGCCTTGATGAACGCCTTGCGCAGGAACAGCGAGAACCCAGCGTCGCCATAGCTCGTGAGACCCTTGCGCAGACCCTTGTCCATACACCGCTTCCCCTTCTGCCCGCAGGCGCTGCGCGACTGTATCCCAGCCCGGCGCACAGACAATGCTGGGGCCGCCGCCAGAAACTATCCAAGAAATTTGACGTTGGCTGGGCCAATTGCGGGGATCGACATGCCATTCATCGAGACGTCGGACAAAACAACGCTGTTCTATAACGATTGGGGCACAGGCCGCCCGGTCGTGCTCATCCACGGCTGGCCGCTCGACTCCGACATGTGGGAATACCAGTCCGTCTTTCTCGCCTCCGAGGGCGTCCGCGTCGTCGCCTATGACCGCCGGGGCTTCGGACGGTCGAGCCAGCCCTGGAGCGGTTATGACTACGATACGCTGGCCGACGATCTTAAGGTCCTGCTCGACAAGTTGGACCTGCATGACGTGACGCTGGTTGGCTTCTCTATGGGCGGCGGCGAGGTCGCTCGCTACATGAAGCCGCCATGGCGGGGCGCGGGTGGCGAAGGCGGTGCTGCTCGCGGCTGTGACGCCCTATCTGGCATTGACCTCCGACAACCCCGGCGGCGTGGACCGCGGCGTGTTTGACCAGATGATCGAGGGCCTAAAGAAGGACCGTCCGAATTTCCTCGCGACGTTCGGCAAGCAATTCTTCGGCGCCGGGCTGCTGAACTTCACCGTCACGGCCGAGATCATGCAGTGGGCGTCGATGATGGCGTTGCTCGGCTCGCCCAAGGCGACGATCGATTGCGTCCGCGCATTTTCCGAGACGGATTTCCGCGCTGACATGGGCGCGTTCCACGTGCCGACCCTCGTCATCCATGGCGAGGGCGACGCGACAGTGCCGGCCGAGAAATCCGGCCGGGTCGCGTCCAAGATGATCGCAGGCGCAGAGTATAAGGAGTATCCCGGCGCGCCGCATGCGCTGTTCTTCACCGAAAAGGATCGGCTCAACCAGGACCTGCTCGCTTTCATCAAACGCTAGCGAACGCGGCGACGCCCGTGACTGGGTGAGACCTGCACATCGATCTCAACGCCAGCGTATTGCCTGGCGAACATCCACATTAGCGGGGTAACGATGCTTCATTTTGTCCGTGTCACCAGTTTCGCTGCGGTCACGGCCGTCGCCCTGTCCGGTTGCGCCGCTCCGCCGCAGGGCGAAACTCCCTATCGGCCCACTGCCGATATGCTGGCCGTGCTGACGGCACAGGCGGATCTCGGCGCCAAGCCGACCGAGGACCTCTCAGTCGCCCAGGCGCGCACGAACCCGTCGATCGCCGACGCGGTGATGAGGGTGGAGCAGCGGCGCGGCATGAGCACGGCGCCGATGCCAACCGCGGTGCAGGACATCCAGGTGCAGGGCGGGGCTGGCCTGTTGCCGGCCCGCGTCTATCGCCCGGCTGCCGCAGCATCGGGCCCTTTGCCGGTCATCCTCTATTTCCATGGCGGCGGCTGGGTGATCTCGACGATCGACACCTATGACAGCTCGGCGCGGGCGCTGGCGAACGGCGCCGGGGCGATCGTGGTGTCGGTGGAATATCGGAAGGGACCGGAGGACCGGTTCCCCAGCGCGCATGACGACGCCAACGCGGCGTATGTCTTCATGTTGCAGCACGCGGAGACGCTGGGCGGCGATCCCACGCGCATCGCCGTGGCTGGAGAGAGCGCGGGCGGCAACCTGGCCTTCAACGTTTCGCTGTATGCGCGGGACCAGAAGCTGCCGATGCCGGTGCACGAGCTGCTGGTCTATCCCGTCGCCAGCACCGACCTGACTGCGCCGAGCGTTGTGGAGAACGCGCGCGCCAAGCCGCTCAGCAGAGCATCCCTGGAGTGGTTCATCAAATACTACGGCCGTGGCCCGGCGGATGCGATGGACACGCGCCTGAACCTGCTGAGCGTGTCGAACCTGAATGGTTTGCCGCCGACGACCATCATCCTGGCGCAAATCGACCCGCTGCGCTCGGGCGGGGAGTCGCTGGGCGATCGGCTCAAGACGGCCGGCGTCTCAACCGAGGTTCGGCTCTATCCCGGCATGACGCATGAGTTCTTCGGCACCGGCGCAGTGGTCCAAGCGGGCAAGGCGGCGGAAGATTTTGCGAGCGAGCGGCTGCGGGAATCATTTGCGGCTGTTCCCGCGATGCCAATACAGGCGATGCCTGCGCATCGTGCGCGGCCGATGCGGGCCCACACGATGCGGGGGCGCTGAACCACGGCTGACTAGGCGGTTGGACGGACGATAAATCTGGCCCTTTCCTTGCATCCTATGTCCTAGTGCGGATGTCGCCGTTGGCGGCATCCGCAAGGCATGGCCCAGCAAGGGAGGTTATCGAGATGATTTCACGTCGAACGGCCATAAAGACCGCAGCTGGTGTTGCCATTGCCAGCACGGTCGGCCAACGGACAGCCAGCGCGGCCGACAAGGTGATCAAGGTCGGCATCAACCTCTCCTTCACCGGCGCCGATGGGGAGAATGCCACCCGGATCGGCAACGGCGCCGTCATCGCCTTTGAGGAGGCGAACGCCGCCAAGGCCGTCGCGGGCTATAGCTTCCAGCTCGTGAAGCTTGACGACGCCACCGCCACCGCCGGCCAATACGACCCGGCGCAGGCGGCGACGAACGCGCGCACCATGGTCTCCGACAAGGCCTATGTCGCCGCGTTGGGCCCGCAGATGTCGGGCGCCGGCAAGGCGATGGCGCCCATCCTGAGCCAGGGCAACCTCGCGATCATCACGCCGAGCTCGACCAACCCAGACCTGACCGATCCGAAGTTCGCCCAGCAATACCGGCCTGCGGGGAAGGCGATCTATTTCCGGACCGTCGCGACCGACGCGTTCCAGGGGACGAACATGGCCAACTACATGGCCGACACGCTGAAGGTGAAGACGATCTTTGTGCTGGACGACTCCGGCGCCTATGGCCTGGGCCTGGCCGACGCGTTCCAGGCCCAGGCGGAAAAGCGGGGCATCAAGGTGCTCGGGCGCGACCGGCTGGACCCGAAGGCCGCGGACTACGCGCCCATCCTGACGAAGATCAAAGGGCTCAATCCGCAGGCGCTGTATTACGGCGGCGTCGCGCAGGCTGGCGTCAAGCTGGCCAAGCAGTCCTACGAAATCATTCCGGACGTCATCAAGGCGGGCGGCGACGGCATGCAGACCGTCGATCTGCTGAACGGCGCGGGCTTTCCAGCTGTCGAGGGCTGGTACGCCACGGTCGCCTCCCCGCATGTGACCGAGGACCCAAAGGCGGCCGCATTCAGCGATCGTTACTTTGCCCGCTTCAAGCAGCGTCCCGACGACTACACCATCACCTGCTATACTGGCGCCCTGGTCATCATCGAGGCGGTGAAAGCGGTCGCTGCTACGGGCAAGCCCGTGGCCCGGGACGCGGTGCGCGACGCAATCCAACAAGTCAAACTGCCGAACAGCATGCTCGGACCGATCGAGTTCGACGGCAACGGCGATCTGCGCAACAAGATCATCAGCGTATTCCAAATCCGCAAGGACGCCGCCAAGCCGCTCGATGACCCGACCGCGCAATACAAGTACGTCGGCGTCGCGCCGATCGTCTGAGCCATGACATCGGCCGACCTGCTGCTGCAGCAGGTGATCAATGGGCTGAGCCTGGGGGCGATGTATTCGCTCCTGGCGCTCGGATTCACCCTGGTCTACGGCATCGTGGAGCTGATCAACTTCGCCCATTTCAACGTGTTCATGGTCGGCGCGATGGTCGCCATGCTCACGCTGCAGTTGCTCGGGCTGAACGGCCAGGAGACGGTCCTGACCGGGCTGCCGCTGGTCGGCACGCTGCTCGCGGCGCTGGTCGTTGCGATGGTGGCATGCGGCGGGATCGGGGTCGGGATCGAGCGCTTCCTGCTGCGGCCGCTGCGGGGCGTGAAGGGCCCGGCAGCGATGATCACCACGATCGGCGTATCCTACGTGCTGTTCAACGTCGTGCTGCTGACGCTCGGCTCGGACGCCAAGAACTTTCCCAACCCGCTGCCGTCCGTGGCCTTCCATATCGGCGGCGCGGTGCTTCGGTTACGGGAGATCCTGATCTGGGTCATTGCCTTGGCGCTAATGGCCGGGCTCACCTACTTTGTGCAGTACACCCGTATGGGCAAGGCAATGCGCGCAACCGCGCAGGACCCGGAGGCGGCACGGATGATGGGGGTCGAGGTCGACCGCGTAGTGATGACCGCGTTCTTCCTCGGCTCCGCGCTGGCCGGCGCCTGCGGCATGATCTTCGGGCTGTATTACAACTACGCCAAGGTCGACATCGGCTTCGCCGCGGGCCTGCGTGCCTTCACCGCCGCGGTGCTAGGCGGCATCGGCAACGTGCCCGGCGCCATGGTGGGCGGCGTGGCGATCGGGATGATCGAGGCGGTGAGCGGCCAAACCGTCGGCACCGCCTGGACCGACGTCATCATCTTTGGCCTGCTCGTCTTGGTGCTGGTCATACGACCGGCCGGGCTGATGGGCCGGCTGGCTCCGAATAAATCCTGAAGGGCACGGCGCATGGTCTCGGACGCATCCGCATTCGTCTCCCGTCCGCTAAGCGGCCTCACGATCGAACGGCGGCGAGGGTTGGCCCTTATCGTTCTCGGCGTGGGGCTGCTGCTCTTTCCGTTGCTGTATGACGACGATGCCACGATCGACAGCATTGCCAATGCCATGTCGTATGCGACCCTGGCTCTCGGGCTGAACGTTGTCGTGGGGTTCGCCGGTCTGCTCGACCTTGGCTACGCCGCGTTCTTTGCCATCGGCGCGTACTATTATGGCATCCTCACCAGCTTCCAAGTCATGCCGGTTTGGACCCAGACGTGGGCGCCGCTGGCGTTCCTCGGCCTGGTCGAGAAGATGAACCAGGGTGGCCCCGACCTCGTCCACTTCACCCTGTCGTTCTGGCTCGCCTTGCCGACGGCGGCGCTGGTCAGCGCGGCGTTCGGCATATGCTTCGGAGCACCCACCCTGCGGCTGCGCGGCGACTACCTCGCCATCGTCACCCTGGGCTTCGGCGAGATCGTGCCGATCGTGGCGCGCAACATGGACGGCGTGACGAACGGCGCCGCCGGGCTGAACGGCATACAGGCGCCGCGGCTGTTCGGGCAGAGCTTCGGCGTGGACTCGACGCCGTATTACTATGTCGGCCTGGGCCTCGTCGCGCTGCTGATCTTCCTCTCGACCCGGCTGCGCGACAGCCGCGTCGGCCGAGCGTGGATGGCGATCCGCGAGGACGAGACCGCCGCCAACGCGATGGGCGTGAACCCGGTCCGGTTCAAGCTGCTTGCCTTCGCCATCGGCGCCGCGTTCGCCGGCATGACCGGGGTGTTCTTCGTCGCCAAGCTGCAGACCGCGACGCCGGAGATGTTCAACTTCAACGTCTCGTCGATGCTGCTGGTCATGGTCGTGCTGGGCGGCATGGGCAGCGTGTGGGGCGTCGTGGTCGGCGCCGTGCTGCTGCAGCTGATGCAGACCTGGTTCCTGCCGCAGCTCACGGGATGGCTGCATCAATTGGGGGACTTAGTAGGCAGCCAGTACTTAATTGGCATCGATCTGGTGCAGTGGACGCAGTTGTTTTTCGGCATCATCCTGATTGGCATGATGCTGTATCGGCGCGAGGGATTGATCCCTGCGACCCGCAAGACGCCGGCGCTGGCATTCGCGGCCCAGCACGCGGAGGTGACGCGCGGCGGCTTCATGCACCTGGACCGCATCCCGCGCTGGAAACCCGGCCAGGGCGCGCTGGAGGTGCGCGGCGTCACGGTGCGGTTTGGCGGTTTGATGGCGTTGGACGGGATCGACCTCAGCGTGCCCGCGGGCGGCGTAGTGGCGGTGATCGGCCCCAACGGGTCCGGCAAATCGACGCTGTTCAACGTGATCACCGGGCTGGTGCCCGCGCACTCCGGCTCCATCATATTCCGCGGCAAGGAACTGCTGGGCCTGGCGCCGCATGAGGTACTGGCGCGCGGGGTGGCGCGCACGTTCCAGAATATCCGGCTGTTCCCCAACCTGACGGTGCTGGAGAACGTGATGGTCGGGCGGCACGCCCGGCTGCGCAGCGGGGCCGTTGCGTCCGTGCTGCACACGCCCGGCAACCGCGCGGAGGAGCGGGCGGCGCAGGCCTCCGTGCTGGACCTGATTGCGATGTTTGGCAACCGGCTGGCGCCGCGCGTCGGGCAGGTGGTGAGCGGGCTGTCGTATGCCAACCGCCGCCGGGTGGAGATCGCCCGGGCGCTGGCGTCGCGGCCGCATATCCTGCTGTTGGACGAACCGACCGCAGGGATGAACCCGGCCGAGACGCTGGAGCTTGCCGAGCAGATCAAGTCATTGCACGCGATGGGGCTGACGATCCTGATCATCGAGCACAAGCTCGATGTGGTGACGACGCTGGCCGACACGGTCGTGGTGCTGGACCACGGGGTCAAGATTGCCGAGGGCCGGCCGGAGGCAATTCGGCGCAACGAGCAGGTGCTGACGGCCTATCTGGGCCGCGCCGCCCGGGCGGCGGTCATGGAGGCCGACCGTGTTGCCTGACGTTGCATTGCCGCCGGATGGGCCGCTGCTGCAGTTCCGCGGCGTGAACACGCATTATGGCGACCTGCACGTGCTGAAGGACGTGAACTACACCATCGCGGCCGGGGAGATCGTTTCTTTGCTGGGCGGCAACGCCTGCGGCAAGTCGACGACGATGAAGACCATCATGGGCGTCGTGCGGCCGACCAGTGGCTCGGTGCTGTTCGAGGGCAAGCCGATCGAGCGGCTTTCGACCAGCGCCCGGGTCAGGCGCGGCATTGCCCCGGTGCTGGAAGCGCGGCGGCTGTTTCCGCGCATGACGGTGCTCGAGAACCTGGAGATGGGCGCCTACACCCAGCCGCGCGGGCCTGGGTTCAACGAGGATCTGGAGCGGGTATATGGGCTGTTCCCGCGGGTGAAGGAGCGTCGCGGGCAGCTTGCCGGCACGCTATCGGGCGGCGAGCAGCAGATGGTGGCGATCGGACGCGCGCTGATGGGCCGCCCGCGGCTGATCTGCATGGACGAGCCGTCGATGGGGCTGTCGCCGCTGTTGGTGGAGCAGGTGTTCGACATCATCCAGGCGATCAACCGCCAGGGCACGACGATCTTCATGGTGGAGCAGAACGCGGCCATGGCGCTGCAGATCGCGCACCGGGCCTATGTGTTGCAGACCGGGGTGGTGGTGCTGTCGGGGACGGCAGAGGAGCTGCGGCGGAACGAGGACATCCGGCATGCTTATCTCGGGGAGATGCAGGTAACGGCGGCGGCGTAGGACGATGGTCCCGTTTGCTGACCACCTTGAGGGAATGCAGACGTTCGCACCTGAATTCCGCACGCCGCAAGCCCGCTGTTTTCTTAATCCTGCGCAACAGTATCTCTCTCGCGTGTGCTCTGATTTTATTGCACAACCAGGCAAATCGGCTCAATATCCGATCCGATCCGATCGGTGAACGGGACCGGTCATCACAGAGGCCGCGGCTTGCATCCCGACACTCAGGTTCCAATACGGGCGCACGCGACCACGGTCAGACTGGACGGGGTAAAAACGTACGAAATCAAAATCAAACAATGACGGGGGGCGACCATGGTAGATGAAGCAAAGCTTAATCAGCTTGTTGGTCAAATGCTCGGGGATCTTGGTGGCGCATTGAGCGTCTCGCTGGTGCGCATCGGTGACAGGCTAGGTCTTTACAAGGCGCTTTATGAAGATGGGCCGATGACGTCGGACGAGCTCGCGACGAAGGCGGATATCGCCGAGCGCTACGCCCGCGAGTGGCTGTCGCATCAGGCAGCATCCGGTTATCTCTCGTATGACTCCGGCAATCGCAAATTCGCGTTGTCTCCCGAACAAGCCATGGTATTCGCGGAGCCCGATAGTCCCGTCTACATGCAAGGCGGGTTCGATATCGCGGTGACGATGATGGAGAACCAGGCGCTGGTCGAGCCCGCGTTTCGCACCGGCAAGGGCGTGGGCTGGGGCGACCAATCGCAGTGCCTGTTCTGTGCCACCGGGCGTTTCTTCCGCCCGAGCTATCACAACTACCTCGTGGCATCATGGCTGCCGGCGTTGAGTGGCGTCGTCGCGAAGCTGGAGCGCGGTGCGACCGTCGCGGATGTCGGCTGTGGACACGGTTTCTCGACAGTGGTCATGGCCAAGGCGTTCCCGAACTCGACCTTCGTCGGTTACGACTTCCACCCCGGTTCGGTGGAGAAGGCCCGGTTGCATGCCGAGCAGCATGGAGTGACGGCAAACACACGGTTTGAAGTAGGGATCGCCAGCGAGTTTCCTGGCAAGGACCTGGACCTGGTGACGTTCTTTGACTGCCTGCATGACATGGGCGATCCGGCCGGCGCGGCGCGGCATGTGCGGCAGACACTGAAGCCGGATGGAAGCTGGATGATCGTCGAGCCGGCGGCCGGCGACCGGCTAGAGGACAACTTTAATCCGGTCGGCCGGCTCTACTACGCGGCTTCGACGATGATCTGCGTGCCGACCTCACTCGATCAGCCGGTGGGAGCGGCACTGGGAGCGCAAGCCGGCTTCGCCAAGCTGTCAGCGGTTATAAATGAGGGCGGATTCGGACAGGTGCGCAAAGTCACCGAGACGCCATTCAATATGATCCTGGAAGCGCGGCCGTAAACTTCGGGGATCTATGTTCCGGCCGTGAACCCTGGTGCAGCAATCATAGGCAGTAAATGATTGATCGGATCCGATTATTCGGCGATCGCTAGACCACCATCTGCTCTGCATAGTGGCAAGCCACTAGCCGCTCGTCTACCAGGCGCAACGCCGGGCGCTCAACCGCACACCGCTCCTTCGCGTGCGGACAGCGGCTGGTGAAGGCGCAGCCAGGAATGGGGTCGACGGGGGAGGGAGGTTCGCCGCGCACCGCCGCTGCCTTCGCGCGACGGGCGGGATCGACGAACGGGGTCGAGGCCAGCAACAGCTGCGTGTAGGGATGGCGCGGGTAATCCAGCACGGCCTCCGCGGAACCCTGCTCCGCTGGGCGGCCGGCATACATCACCAGCACATCACGGGCCATGTGCCGCACCACGGAGATGTCGTGGCTGATGAACAGATAGGCGATGCCCAATTCGTCCTGCAGATCGCGCATCAGGTTCAGCACCTGCGCCTGCACCGAAACGTCCAGCGCGGAGACCGGCTCGTCCGCCGTCACCACCGCGGGCCGCAGCATCAACGCGCGGGCGATGGCGATGCGCTGGCGCTGGCCGCCGGAGAACTGGTGCGGGTAGCGGTCGAACGCCTCCGGACGCAGACCCACGCGGTCGAGCATCTGCCGGGCGTCCGCGGCGCGCTCGGGCCGGCTGCCCCGGCTGTTGATCGTCAACGGCTCGATCAGCGCCTCGCCGATGGTGCGGCGCGGATTGAGCGAGGCGTATGGGTTCTGGAACACCATCTGGTTCTGCAACTGCAGCGCCCGGCGCGCCGGCCCTTCGGCGGGCTGGCCTGTGACCCGGATCGTGCCCATCGTCGGCGGCTCCATGAGCGCCGCCAGGCGAGCGAGCGTCGACTTGCCACAGCCGGATTCTCCAACAATCGCGAGCGTGCGACCGGCCGCGAGCTGGAACGACACTCCGTCCACCGCGCGCAGCAGCTTGCGGCCGACGGGATAGTGCCGGACGACGTCGACCGCCTCCAATACCGTCATGCCGGATGCCCAGTCGGCTGGCCCGCGTCGTCCAGCGGGTAGTGGCAACGCACGCGGGCGCCGAACGCCATGCGCAGCGCCGGGCGCTCGGCGTCGCAACGCGCCGTGCGGAACCGGCAACGCGGCGCGAACAGGCAGCCATTCGGCCGGTCATCTGCGCCGGGCACGACGCCGGGGATGGTGGGCAGGCGCGGCTTGCCCTCGGCGCGCTCCGGCAGTGCATCCAGCAACGCCGCCGTATAGGGGTGGCGCGGATGGCCGAACAGCGCCGCCGCCCGCTGCTCCTCCATCACCTGGCCGGCATACATCACCTGAACGCGCTGCGCCGTCTCGGCCACCACGCCCATGTCGTGGGTGATCAGCACCAGCCCCATGCCCCGCTCGCGCTGCAGGCCCACCAGCAGGTCCAGCACGCCCTTCTGCACCGTCACGTCCAGCGCCGTGGTAGGCTCGTCGGCGATCAGCAGCGCCGGGTTGCAGGCGATGGCCATGGCGATCATGGCGCGCTGGTTCAGCCCGCCGGAGAGCTGGTGCGGGAAGGCGCGCATCCGCTGCTCCGGCGCAGGCACGCCCACTTGGCCCAGGAGCGTCACCACCCGGCCCCTGATCTCGGCCCGGGGTGCTGCGCGATGCGCCCGCAAGGCCTCGGCGATCTGCCAGCCGATGGGATAGCAGGGGTTCAGCGATGTGGTAGGCTCCTGGAACACCATCGCGATGTCGCGGCCGACCAGACGCCGCCGGCCCCGCGCGCTCGCGTGCAGCAGGTCGGCGCCGCGGAACGCCACGCGCTCCGCCGCGACCCGCCCGGTACGCGGCAGCAGGCCCATGACGGCCAGCATGGAAACGCTCTTGCCCGAGCCGGATTCACCGACGACGCATAGCACCTCGCCCGCCGCCACGGTCAGGTCGACGCCCTCGACCGCATGGAAACCGCCGAAATCGACCGAAAGGCCGCGGACCTCCAGCAACGCGGTCACCGGCGCAGCTTCGGGTCCAGCGCGTCGCGCAGGCCGTCGCCCAGCAGGTTGAACGCCATCACCGTGACCAGGATGGCGACGCCGGGGAACGCCAGCAGCCACCAGGCGCGCTGGTAGAACTGCAGCGCGTCGGCCAGCATGGTGCCCCACTCCGGCGTTGGCGGCTGCGCCCCGAGGCCCAGGAAACCGAGCGCTGCCGCGTCGAGGATGGCGGCGGAAAACCCGAGCGTCGCCTGCACGATCAGCGGCGCGGCGCAGTTCGGCAGCACGACTAGCAGCATCAGCCGCAGCACCCCGGCCCCGGCGCTGCGCGTCGCCACGACGTACTCACGCGTAAGCTCGCCCAAGGCCGCCGCCCGTGCCAGCCGAACATAGCCCGGCAGCAGCACGACCGCGACCGCCAGCAGCGCGTTGGTCAGGCCCGGCCCAAGGATCGCCACCACGACGATCGCGAGCAGCAGGCTGGGAAACACCAGCAGCACGTCCATCAGCCGCATGATCGCCACGTCCAGCGCGCCGCCGGCAAAGGCCGCGACAAGGCCCAGCATGGTGCCGACCGAGAGCGACAGCGCCACCACGGCCGCACCGATCAGCAGCGATAGCCGCGCGCCATAGATCAGCCGGGTGAGGATGTCCCGGCCCAGGCTGTCGGTGCCGAGCGGAAACATTGTTTGCTGGAAGGGCGGAGTGAGGAAGCTTTCTCGAAATTGCTCTGCCGGGCCGTGCGGCGCGACGACCGGAGCGGCGGCAGCGACGACGATCAGCACGACCATGATTGCAAGCCCGGCGACAGCGCCCGCGTTCTCCAGCAAACGGCGGAACAGCCCGGCGCGCGGCGTGCCGACTGCTGCGCTCAATGCCGCAGCCTCGGATGCGGCGCCCTCAATGCCGCAGCCTCGGATGCGGCGCTCTCAACGCCGCAGCCTCGGGTTCAGCACGCCATACAATACGTCAACGCCCAGGTTCACCAGCATGACCAGCACGGCGATCAGCAGCGTGCCGCCCTGCAAAACGTTGTAGTCGCGGCGCTGCACGCTTTCGACCAGCCAGTGGCCGACGCCGGGCCAGGCGAACACCGTCTCGGTCAGGATGGCGCCGCCCAGCAATGCGCCGACCTGCAGGCCGAGCACCGTCACCACAGGGATTAACGCGTTGCGCAGCGCGTGCACGACGACCACACGGCCCGGCGCCAGTCCCTTCGCCCGTGCCGTCCGCACGTAGTCCTCGCCGAGAACCTCCAGCATCGCCGACCGCGTCATGCGTGCGATGGTGGCAAGCGGCACGGTGCCGAGCACGATCGCCGGCAGGACCAGGTGCCGCACCGCCGAGCGGAACGCGCCGGGCTCGTCGCTGAACCAACTGTCGATCAGCAGGAAGCCGCTCCAGGGCTCGACGTAGTACAGGTCGTCGATCCGCCCCGACACCGGCGTCCAGCCGAGGGCGACCGAGAAGACCAGCACCGCCATCAGCCCCCACCAGAAGATCGGCATGGACGCCCCCGTCACCGAGATGCCGATCAGCCCATAATCCAGCGCCGACCCGCGCCGAACCGCCGCCATCACGCCGAGCGGCAACCCGACCACGACGGCGAACGCCAGCGCGCAGGCGCCGAGTTCGAGCGTGGCGGGGAAGAACGTCTTGAACTCGGTCCACACGCTCTCCTGCGTCACGACGGAGCGGCCGAGGTCGCCCTGCGCCAACTGCCCCTCATAGGCCAGGAACTGCCGCCACAGCGGCTGGTCCAGCCCCAGCTCGTGCCGGAAATAGGCGAGCCGCTCGGGGGAGATGCCGCGCTCGCCGACCCGGGCCTCGACGGCATCGCCGGGGATCGAGTGGATCAGCAGGAAGCCCAGCAGCGTGACGCCGACAAACGTCGGGACGACCAGCGCCAGCCGCCGGGCCAGCAGGCGGAGCAAGTCTACTGGATGTCCACGTTGTCGAAGATATGCCGGCTGAACGGGCTCATGACATAGCCCGTGACCTCCTTCCGCATCGGCTGGAACGCGACGGAGTGCGCGATCAGGAAGAATGGCTGCTCCTCGCGCATAATGACCTGGGCCTGCTCATAGAGCTTGGCGCGCTCGGCTTGATCGATGAGGGTCACCGCCTTGCCGACCAGGGCTTCGAACTCCTGGTTGCACCACTTGGCGATGTTGCCACCGCCCACCCGTGCCGCCGCGCAGCCGGCCAGGGGCACGAAGAAGTTGTCGGGATCGCCGTTGTCGCCGGTCCAGCCGAGCTGGGCCATGCTGTCTTCGCCAGCCTGGGCCCGCTTGCGGTATTCACCCCACTCATAGCTCACGATCCGAGCCTTGACGCCGATCTTAGCTAAGTCGGACTGCATGAGTTCCGCAATACGGCGGGCGTCGGGATTGTAGGGGCGCTGCACCGGCATGGCCCAAAGGTCGGTTTCGAATCCTTCGGGATAGCCGGCCTCGGCCAGCAGCTTCTTGGCTGCGGCAACATCGAGCGGCCAAGGCTGCACAGCGTCGTTATACGACCACATCGTGGGCGGGATCAGGTTCTTCGCCGGCTGTCCGGCTCCGAGGAACACCGCATCCAGGATCGCCTTTCGGTCCAGCGCCATGCTCAGCGCCTGCCGCACCCGCTTGTCGTCGAACGGCTTTTTCTGCGTGTTGAAGGCCAGGTAGCCGATATTCAGTCCAGGCTGATCCATCAGCTTAAGCGCTGCGTCTGCGCGTATGCCCGGCAGGTCCGCCGGCGCCGGATACGCCGAAACCTGGCACTCGTTGGCGCGCAGCTTCGCCAGCCGCACTGCGGGGTCCTTGTTGATGGAGAACACCAGCGTATCAAGCTTCGCCTTTGGTCCCCAGAAATCGTCAAAGCGGCGATAGCGTATGGTGGCGTCGCGCTGATAGGCGACAAAGCTGAATGGCCCGGTGCCAATCGGAACCTGGTCGATCTGTTCGGGCTTGCCAGCCTTCATCAGCACGTCGCCATATTCGGCGGACTGGATGGACGTGAACTCCATAGCGAGGTCCGAAAGGAACGGCGCCGAGGGCTCGGTTAGGGTGAAGCGCACGGTGAGCGGGTCGACCTTCTCGATCGAAGAAATCAGCTTCGCCAGCCCCATGTCGCCCCAGTAATCATAGCTGCCGCCCGACACCTTGTGGAACGGATGGTCGTCCTTGCCCTGGCGGTTGAACGAGAACAGCACGTCATCGGCGTTGAAGTCGCGCGTCGGCTTGAACATGGCGTTGCTGTGCCACTTCACGCCCTGGCGCAGGTGCAGGGTGAAGGTCTTGCCATCGGCCGAGACGTCCCAGCGTTCGGCAAGGCCGGGCTGGATGCCGGTCTCGCCGGGCTTGAACTCGATCAGGCGGCCATAGACGGGGTGGTTCGCGTCGAACGTCGTCCCGGTGGTGTTGAGCTGCGGGTTGAAGTTTTCGGGCGATCCTTCGGAGCAATAGACGAGGGTCTTGGCCCGGACGGCAGCGATCGGGACCGTCGATGCGCCTAGCAGGGCGGCACCGGCGAGCAGGAGGGTGCGGAGGCGCATGGGCCGATCCTTCTTGTTTTCATCTCGTGGCCGCAGCATCCGGTCCCGGGCGGCTGCGGTCAACGTCCGGCGGGCCATCCTGCGGCGTTGCCATCGGTCGCCGGGCCGCCCTATCGTGCGGTTCGCCCCGGGACGTGGGCCGGAGGAAGCATGACCCATCGGGCCCGCCGTGCCTGTCCCCTCGTTCCATAGCGGTGCCGGCTTTTGGCATGATCCGCATTGCGACCTGGACCGGATGCGGGTTGGGCGCCGCGCTGGCGCTCGCGGCGCTCGGCGGTGGCCTGGCGGGGTCTATCTTGGTGCCGTTCGGGCCGAATGGCGGGCTGCATTTTGCGCTGGACGCTCTATCGGCGTTGTTCCTGCTTATCCTGTGCGTCTCTGGTGCGGCGGCGGCGCTGGCGTGCGAGGCGCGGTTCTTGCCCTTCGCCATCGGTGCCCTGGCTTTGGCCCTGCTCGCGGCTGACGGCTTCATCCTCGTCCTGGCCTTCGGATCAGCGTCGCTGGCAGTGTGGGCCTTGGAACGGAGGGACCGCTCGGGCCTAGCGCAGGCGGCTTGCGTCACCCTGCTCCTGGCCGCCGCGATGCTGTTGCTGGCGCCGCAGGACGGAGGCATGGATCTCCGCTTCACCGAGATGCGCGACGCACCGCCGGAGGGCATACGGGCGTTCGCCGTGCTGCTGCTGACCGTGCTGGGCACCGGGTCGCGCCTAGCATGGCCGTCGCGGCCGGGCCCGGGTGGCGCGCTGCTGTCTGGAGGCATTGCGGCGGTCGCAGTCTATGCGTTGGTGCGGGTGCTATTCGACCTTTGCGGCCCGGCCGCTCCCGGCTGGTGGGGCCTACCATTGCTGGCGCTCGGTGCCGCGGGCATGGTCCTCGGCGGCCTGCGGGCGAATGCCGAGGATAGCCTGCTGGCAATCTTGGCGGCGAGTCGGCTGGGTGCCGCCGGGCTGGTCGCGGTCGGGCTTGGCGTCGCGCTGGCGGCGCGCGGCTCGGACCTGATGTCGCTGTCCGCCCTGGCTCTCGCGGCCGCGCTGCTGCATGGGGTAAGCTATGCCGTGTCCGACACCCTGCTGGTGCTCTGCACGGCCGCTGTATCGCGCGGCGCCGGAGCGGAGGCGCTGTCCCAGCTTGGTGGGCTGATCCGGACCATGCCGGGCGTTGCACTGGGAGCGCTGGTTGGCGCAGCCTGCCTGGCGGGCCTGCCGCTGACGGCGGGATTTGCGGGACGGTGGCTGCTGATCCAATCGTTGCTGGCCGATCAGCGCCTTGGCGGGTTTGCATCACAGGTGGGATTTGCGCTCGTGCTTGCCGCGGTCGCGCTCGGGGCCGCCCTGGCGGCGGCGGCGGCGGTCCGGCTGATCGGCATCGGCTTCCTGGGTCGCCCGCGGACGCCCCGGGCCGGTACGGCGACAGACGCTCCGCGCCAGGTCCGGCTGGCCATCGCAGCACTCGCTGCATGTTGCCTGCTGCTCGGGGTTCTGCCGTCCGCCGCTCTCGCGCTGATACAGCCGTCGCTGCGGCGGTTGCTGGGCGTTGGATTGGATGGCGCACGCATCCTGGCGGTTTCGCCGCAGCTCGATGGCCCCGGCTATGCCGCGCCGGGGATCGCGGCTGTCCTGGTGCTGTCCGGCATTGCCGTGGCCTGGGCGATGTCGCGTATAGGCCGGCAGGATTCGCGCCGCGTTCCGGCCTGGGATGGCGGCCAGGCAGCCCCGCCTGAGCTGCCGTTCGGCGATCCCGCCACACAATACAGCGCCGCCTCGGCGGGACAGGCGACTCTGGAGAGCCTCGGCTATCCCGCCCGGCGCCTCGATCTCAAATGGTGGGCCAATGCGGCAATCAGTCGAGTTGGGCGCCTAAAGCTCGCGGGATCGGTCGGTGCGTTGTTGCTGGTGCTGATCGGGCTGCTGCTTTGGGCGATACAATGACCGGCATCGTAATCTTGCTTCTGCATGCGGCGCTGATGCTCGCGGCGGCGCCGTTGCTGGCGGGGCTGCGCGCGTTCGTCCGGGCGCGGCTGCTGGGCCGGGCCGCTTATGCTTCAACCGTTGCGCACCCTGGTGCGGCTGCTCCGCAAACAGCCGGTGCTGCCCGACGCTGCTTCCTGGCTATTCACCTCGGCGCCGTTGGCATGCCTCGCCGTTGCTGTCACCGCTGCGCTGCTGGTGCCATCCTTTGCGCTGGGAATGACGACTGCGCCGCTTGCCGATCTCGTGGTGCTGGCCGGGTTGCTGGCGACGGGCCGGTTCACGCTGGCGCTCGCAGGCTATGAAAGCGGGACGGCCCTGGGCGGCATGGGAGCCAGCCGTATCACCGTGGCTGCGGTGTGCGGCGAGCCCGCGATCATGCTGGTCGTCCTGGTTCTGGCGACACTCGCCGGCTCGAGCAACCTCGACGCCATCAGCGCCACAATGCTGGAGGGGCCGCATGGGATTTCCTGGGTCGCAGCCGGTGCGGCGCTGGCCATCGTCGGGTTCACCGCAATGGAGCGGAATGCAGGCGGACCCCAGCTCTCTCTCGTGCACGAGGCGGCGGTGCTCGACTATTCCGGACGCCACCTCGCAATGCTGGCCTATGCCGGACAGTTGGGCTCGCTGGTTTGGCTGAGCCTGCTCGCGGCGTTGTTCGTGCCGTTCGGCTTGGCGGCGGCCGGGACCGGACCGCTCGCCTGGGCCGTAGGCATCGCAGCCTGGGCCGTGAAGATCGGAGCCTTCGCAGTTTGTCTGGCAGCGCTGGACGCCGTAAAGGCCGGGCCGACCCTTGCCCGCGTCCCCGCGGTTCTCGGCATGGCGGCGATGCTGGCGTTCCTGGCCGCGGTTGTCCTGTTCGCGGGCCAGGGCCCGGCATGACGGCCGCTGCGCTGATCCGTGCCGGGGACGTCCAGCCTATGCAGCCGTGGCCCGGCTACCTGCTCAGCCCCGAGGCCTGGGGCGCCATGGCGGCAGCGCTGCAGGACGGTCCGGAACCTACCTTCTTGGGGTTATGGGCAGATACGGCTCATGTGTTCGCGCTGTTCATGGATGACGCGCCGCTGCTGGCGTCGGTACGCGTCGAGGCCGGGATGTTCGCAGCGCTGTCTCCCGCCCGGCTCGGCGCCGCACCGTTCGAGCGGATGGTGCACGATCTTTGGGGCCATCTGGCCGGGAATGGCGCCGATCCCCGGCCCTTGCTGGACCATGGCCGCTGGCCCGTATTGCGCCCGCTCTCGGCCCGGCCGGTCCCAAATGCGGCGCCTCCGGACCCGCCGGAGCTTCTGGAAGCGGCTGGGCGTGGCCTGCATCAGGTTCCAATCGGCCCTGTCGGCGATGTCATGGACCCCATGCACTTGCGGATTACGGCCGCCGGCGAGACGTTGGTCCGCCTGGAGGCGAGGCTGGGCTATGCGCATCGCGGCATCCTGGCGCTGATGCGTGGTAAGCCGCCGCATGGGGCAGCGCCGTTGGCCGCACGGATTGCCGCAGGCAGCACGGTGGCGCACGCCGTCGCCTTCGCCCGCGCCGCCGAGGCCATAGCGAAGGTCGAGTTGCCGCTGCGCGCCCATGCGCTTCGTGGCGTGATGGCGGAACTGGAGCGGATCGCGAGCCACCTGTCCGATCTTGGTGCGATGGCGCCGGGTTTGCTGGAGGCGCGTTGCGCCGACCTGAAGGAGAATGTGCTGCGGGCCAGCCTTGCCGCGTTCGGCCATCGCCTCATGATGGACTGCGTCATGCCTGGCGGGGTCTCGGCCGATCCCGCGCCGGCGGGCATGGCGGCACTCGCGGCCATGCTGGACCGCATCATGGCCGCCGTGCCAGCGCTGCGGCGCGGCCTGAGCGGTTTCAAGGGGCGAACCGCCGCGGCCGGCTCCTACCAATCCAAACGGAGCGCTGTGCACTGCATGCCGGCCTATGCACCCTATAGCCGGCCCGTTGCCGCCGTCCCCAAATTGCGCGCCGATGCCGTCGATGCCCGCCTGTGCCGATGCCTGGCCGAGATCCACGACAGCACGGCATTGCTGCGCAAATGGATTGCTGTCCTGCCTCCGGGTCCAATCGACCTCGCCATGCCCGCCACCAGTGGCGAGGGTTTGGGCGTGGCTGACGGCCCCCACGGCGACGTCTGGCACTGGCTGCGCCTGGAGGCCGGCATTATCACCGCGAACTTCGCCTGCGACTCCAATTGGTTGCAGTGGCCATCCATCGAGGCCGTCTGCTCTGGCGCCCGCCTCTCCAACATACCCCTCATCCTGCGCTCCTTCGGCCCGGCCGCCGCCGGTCTGGAGCTATGAGGGATGTGGCGCGAAATCGCCCGCAATCTGTTGCGCCGTCCTGCTTCTGACTCGGCAAGTCCGCCCGATTCGGAGATTGCCGGCCTGCTGGCGGCGCGCCTCGACAACGCCGCGCAGCTTCGACTGGGCCGCAGCCTGGCCGTGCTTCAGGCCAGCGCCGGAGGATGCAGCGGATGCGCCCAGGAAACACGGGCGCTTTCGGGTGTGGCTTATGAGATGGAGCGTCATGGCCTGCACTTCGTCAGCACTCCCCGCCATGCGGACGTGCTGCTGGTCACGGGGCCGCTGACCCATGCCATGCGGGCGGCGATGGAGGCCGTCTGGACCGCGATGCCGGATCCGAAATGGGTGGTCGCGGTCGGTGCGTGCGCAATCGATGGCGGGGTATTCGCAAATAGCTATGCCGTCGAGGGCGGCATCGACGCTGCATTGCCGGTCGACATCATCGTCCCCGGCTGCCCGCCGTCGCCCGCAGCGATACTGACCGCGTTGCTGACGCTGATCGAGGCCAACAGCTGACGGGTTCAGCTTCCTGTGAGCAGAGCGCGATGCGTAATCTGGGCAAAACGCCGATCGTGCAGGCGCGCCGCATGCAGGCGGTGAGCAGCATGCGACCGGGCCGTCGTCCGATAGGTAGCCGTCGTGACCTGAGCCACATGGCTGCGGCTACGGTGACGTGCGGCAGAAGCGTCGGCAGCAGCCAGCGTAAGCGGCAGAAGCAGGCCGATCAGCACGGCTGTCAAACGGCGGACAAGACACATCATGCGCTCCAAACTGGTTGATAGATTAGAGTAAGGACCACCTATAGATCATTGTGGTAGCTATGATCTGGAGCAAACTTAATTGCAAGGAAATGTTAATTGAAGAAGACAGAGCGCCTGCAACTGCCGCCTGAGCTCCTCTGGCAGGCCGTCGACACCGCATGCGGGTCCTTGCGCGCTTACATCCGCTGGCGCATCGGCGTCGGCCAAATATCGCCAGCCCTGAAATGCCTTTGTCGGACGGCCCTCGACCGGGACCAGCGCCGGATCAAGCAGCAGGCCAGCGCACCGCGTATTGTCCTCCCATCGGTCCTCGATCACCTCCAGCACCCGTTGACGGACCAGCATGGCGCCGCCGATGACCCAGTAGATGCTGCCTCCGCTCGTGATCTCCCCCGCCCGGCGTGGGAAGCTTCGTGTCCGGTGCCGCAACGGCGGCTCCTGGTTGGCGCGCACGGCCTGCACCTGGCGCAGATGGGCGATGTCCCGGATGCCGACGGCGAGCTTAGCAATATGCAGCATGCGGCCGAGTTAAACTTGCAGCCGAGTCGGCTGCAAGGGCATGTCAGCGCGACGTGCTGGTCGGCCCGGGCTCCTTCGCGGGGAGGCGACACCATTCCATTGCCACGCAGCGCCAGCACTCCGGCCGGCGCGCCTTGCAGACATAGCGGCCGTGCAGGATCAGCCAATGGTGCGCCGGGCGCAGCAGCTTTTTGGGAATGCGCTTCACCAGGCCGTCCTCGACAGCCCGCACGGTCTTGCCCGGTGCGATACCGGTGCGGTTGCCAAGACGAAAGATGTGGGTGTCGACCGCCATCGTGGCATGGCCGAACGCGACGTTCAGTACGACATTCGCGGTCTTGCGGCCGACGCCGGGCAGGGCCTCCAGTGCGTCGCGGTCGTTGGGCACCATGCCGTCATGGCGCTCGAGCAGCAGGCGGGAAAGCTCGACCACATTCTTTGACTTCGCCTGCCAAAGGCCGATGCTGCGGATATGGGCTCCAACGGCCTCGACGCCTAATGCAACCATGGCGGCGGGCGTCGGGGCAGCGGGAAACAGGGTTTGCCCGACGCGGTTCACGGCGACGTCAGTGGTCTGCGCAGACAGCACCACGGCGACCAGCAAAGTATAGGGATCGGCGAACTCCAGCTCGCTCGAGCCTTCTGGATAGGCACGGGACAGGGCCTCGATGAAGCCGCGTACCTGAGCCAGACTCATGAGCGGGGTGTTGCGGGTGCGCCCGGGAAGCTGGGCGACGCGAAGCTTTTGGTTGGTAGGGTGGGGATCCTGGGCCATGATGCCGGTATCGCGTGCGGGCGCCGGGCTGACAAGGCGATGTCGTGCGCCACATGACAGGGATGCAAGTCGGCATGGCCCCGCAATCGACTGCCTCGTTCGAGGCGATCATCATCCCGCACCGTAGCTTGACCCGCGCCGGGCTGCAGTGGCTCATAGGCGTCATCTGCCTGTTGAGCGCATTGATCTCGGTTGGGCTATGGTTCATTGGGGCGTGGCCGGTCATTGGGTTCAATGGTGCGGAGATCACGCTGGCGATCGTCCTGTTGCGCCGCAATGCACGGGCGAGCCGGGCGAGCGAGTTGCTGCTGTTGTCGGATGAGGGGCTGCGAATCGTCCGGACCGACATGGGTGGGCACCGCGTGGAGCGGACGCTGCAGCCGGCTTGGCTGCGCGCCGGATTGGAGGAACGGCCGGGCCGGGCGCCGGCGCTTTGGCTATCCGACCGTGGGGGCCGGATGGAGGTGGGTGCCGAGCTTGGCGAGGCTGAGAAGCGCGACTTGGCCGAGGCTTTGGCGCTTGCACTGCATCGGCATCGCAATCCCACGTTCGACAATCCGCAGTTGCGCGACGATTAGACCTGCTAGGTCGCGCGAAGCTACGCTTCCGCGGGAGAAAGGCGCGCGAAGCTACGCTTCCGCGGGGCCCATCGACTTGATGAGTTCGAAAACGCGCTTGCGGACGGATGGCTCGGTAATACGGTAGTAGGCCCGGACGAGCTCCAGAGTTTCACGCCGGTTCAATGCCTCGTCGGCGCCAAATCCGTCCTGTGCCTCGGCAAAACCGCCAGCGACGCGGGTCGTGTGATGGGTGCCATGCAGGCCGGCAATAGGCTCCGGCATGTCGTCGAAAAAGAAGCTTATGGAGACATCCAGCACGCGCGACAAATCGAACAGACGTGAGGCGCCTACCCTGTTCACGCCACGCTCATACTTTTGCACCTGTTGGAACGTCAGACCCAAAGCTTCCCCTAGCCGCTCCTGTGACATTCCCATCAGGGTACGCCGCAGCCGGATACGCCCGCCAACATGGATGTCGATCGGGCTTGGACGAGTCTCCTTGTCGCTATTCACCATGGATGCATCCGGGCCCATGCTCATCTCCAATCGATACACTCTACCACAGAATGCTATCCATTACGTTAACATTGCAACCTTAAATTGTCAACGTCTGGTATTGATCCCTTGAGTTGCCGCCTTAAAAGAGATTGGCCTAACAATCTAGGCAGACGTATTGGGCCGTCGGCGTATCAGGCCGGTGGCGACACCCGCACCTACCATGCTCATCAGGCCGGGAACGACCAGTCCCCAGCGGGAGAACGACGTCGGCGGCCGCCGTCCCGGCAACGGCAACGTCAGCGTGCCCGCAATTCCCAACGGCAGCCGGCCGAGCTCCCGGCCGTGGTTATCGAACCCGACCGAGATGCCGGTGTTTGCCGCGCGCATCAGCGGCAGTCCCTCCTCGACCGCACGCAGCCGGGCCGCCGCCAGATGCTGGCGCGGCCCGGTCGAGTTGCCGAACCAGGCATCGTTGGTGATGTTCACCATCCAGTCCGGCCGATCCGCTTGGTCCACAACCTGGGCGGGAAAGATCGCCTCATAGCAGATCATGGCGCCGAACGCGGGAAGTCTGGGAATGCGCAGGGTCGCCGGGCCTCGGCCAAAGCCGAATTGGCCCGGCACGACCTGAATCGCGAGCGGCACCCATGACGGCGCATACTCTCCAAACGGGACGAGGTGCCATTTGCTATAGATGTCCGCAACCGTGCCATCGGCAGCCATGGCGACCAAGCTGTTGCGCGGCATGTTGTCGGGATCAGCAGACGGAGCGCCGGCCGTGAACGTCAGGCTGCCGACAATGGCCCCGCGTGCAGGCCAGGCGGCGCGCGCAATAGCCTCGCGGGCGGCCTCGTCCGATTGCAGCAGGAATACGCTCGACGTCTCGGGCCAGATCACGACGGAGGGCGCGCCGCCCAGCGCAGCCACACCCTCACGCGTCAGGTCCAGATGACGTTGAAATGTCGCCAGTGCCGTCGCACGGTCCCATTTCTGGCCTTGCGTGACATTGCCCTGAACCAATACGACCGTGATGCCTGGCGGCGGCGGTTCCGGCTCCTGCAACCGCATCCGGCCCAGCCCAGCCCACACGGCAAGCACCGCCACAGCCCCGGACAGGCTGCGCATGCCAAGCGCCGGGGAGGCCGCCAGCAACACGGTAAGGAGGGTCAAGCCCGGAGTGCCGATCCAAGCTGCTGGCTGGATCATCACGTCCCCGACGCCGCCGGGGATGGCCCATACGCTGCCCCAAGGATTCCAGGGGAAGCCTGTGCCGACATACTGCCGCGCAAGGTCGAACAAGGTCCAGGTCGATGCCAGCATCAGCGCGCGGCGCCATCCTGCCGGCACCAATCGGGCTAGGCCGCAGGGCGCCGCGATGAACAGAGCCAGTAAGGCCGACAGCGCCGGCACCGCAAACGGGACCAGCCACCAGTATCGCGCAGATTCCAACAGGATGGCCTCCGTGATCCAATACAGGCCGAATACGTGATGGCCGAGCCCGAACCAGAACCCGCGCCTTGCTGCGATCCAAGGGCCGGGTGATCCGTCGATCAGGAGCAGCAAGCCCGGCACCGCTAAAAACAGCACCGGAATGACATGGAGCGGCGGCAACGCCGCGGCCGCCAGCGCGCCCAAGGCCGCCGCTGCCAGGTCTGCTCTCCAGCCGGCTAGGATCCGCAGCCGATCCGGCGGTCGAGCCAAACTTGCAGTGACATGCGCCATCACACCCGCACCAGACGGTCGGCTGGCACGGGATCCCCGCGCAGCACGGCAACGATGCACTCGGCCGCCATCACGCCCATGTTCACCAAGCTGCTATCGGTAACGCCGGCCACATGCGGCGTGCAGATGACGCCGGCATGGCGGCGCAGCGCATAATTCGCGGGTGGCGGTTCGTCCTCGAGCACATCGAGCCCGGCGCCGGCGAGGTGTCCGGCCTCAAGTGCTGCGAGAAGCGCCTTCTCGTCGATCAGGCCGCCGCGGGCGGTGTTCAGGACCATGGCGCCGGGTGGCAGCGCGGCCAACTCCGCCGCCCCGATCAGATGCCGCGTCGCGGGCAGCAGGGGCAGATGCAGGGACAGGACATCCGAACGCGCCAGCAGGTCCTGGAAGGTGGGCACCCGCGCGATACCCGGCATGTCCGGTGCGGCCGGGTCATAGGCCGCGACGGACATCCCGAACGGTACGGCCAGGCGCGCAACGGCCTGGCCGATCGCGCCGCACCCGACCAGTCCGAGGCGAAGTCCGGCGACGTCTCGGACCTTGGTCGCCGCTCCGCGCCAGGCGCCTCCGGCGACCTGTGCCGATAGCAACGGCAGGGTTTTGACCAGTGCAAGCAGCAGTGGCAGGGTGTGTTCCGCTACGGCCTGGGTGTTCGAGCCGGGTGCGCGGCTGACGATAATGCCCCGCCGCTGCGCCTCGGCGACGTCCACGTCGTCCACGCCGACCCCGTGCCGGGCGACGATGCGGAGGCTCGGCGCCGCCGCCATTACCGCCGCCGTCACCGGCCCCTGTCGGGACAGTATTGCATCGGGCTGCACGGACGCTGCAAGCGCCGCAACGTCGGCTGCCGAGGGGAATGGGGCCATGTAGTGCAACACGCCGCCTGCTGCCTCGATCAGGGCGACCGCCTGCGGCGCCAAGCGGGGCGCAGTCATGATGACGTTCATCCGGAACTCCGTAGGGCGGGGCTTCATGCATGTCCGCCCAAGCTTCGAAGCGGCCTGCAAACGGGCAGGGGCCAAGTCGGAGGCCGTTGGGTCCGACATCGCGCAGGTTTCTAATCGGGCAAGTCGCGGCTTTGGCGTTCGTAGTGTCGAAAGTACTTGTCGGTGACCATGTCGGTTTTCACGACGATAGCCACATCGGTCGTGTTGAACTGCTGGTCGATCACGGCACCGTCGCCGACGCAGGCGCCGATGCGTAGATAGCCCTTGATCAGCGGCGGCAACATCTGATTGGCTCGGCGTGGGTCGATAGCGGCGGGGTCGAGCCGGCGCATATCCACATAACGCTCCGGCCTGGCGCGCAGTCGCAAGGCTGGCGGGGCGAGGTGATGGCCGTAGAGGTAGGTCAACTCGGTCGCCAGTGCGTCGGGATCCGTGCCGATCAGGCTGGCGCAGCCAAACAGCAGGTCGATTTGGAAGTGAAATACATAGGCGGCGATGCCGCGCCACAGAAGCTGCATGACGGCGCGACCGCGATACTTCGCGTCGACGCAGGATCTGCCGAGTTCGAGGATTGGGCCGGGGAAGCCGATGATCTTCGTAATGTCGTATTCCGAAGCCGAGTAGAATCCGCCAATCGCGTCTGCTCCGGCCTGTTGGATTAGGCGATAGGTACCAACGACGCCCTCGGGACCAGGCCCAATCTCGTGGTCGATGACCAGCAAGTGGTCGGCGACAGCGTCGAAGGTGTCCCGGTCGCGCCGGCTTAGCTTGGCATTGGCGTCGGGTGTCGCGCCCATTTCGTCGAAGAACACGCGATAACGCAACGCGAGCGCGGCATCGATCTCGGCTGAGGTTGCCGCAACTCGGACGCCCAGGTTGCCGGCGCGCAACTCGCCCAATCCCTGGGCGCCGGCCGGAACCTGCAGCATACGAACATCGTTCATGCGTTTTTCGCCATCGGCCGATCCTGCTCGAGATCCTGAGCTTTCATCAACCGGCCGGTCTCCGAATCGGTCATGGTCATTCAAACCAGCGGCCTGAGGCACCTGAGGCGTATCTCCAGGCGTAGCCGATATATACTAGTCCTGTCGAATCGACGCCTTCGCCACGCTGCATGCCTTCTCGGCGATGGCCGGAAGAGCGTTAGGTTCGGATGGTTAACGTGCGCGGGGCTTGGTGCCTAGGCCGATCTTCTTGGCCAGCGACGAGCGGTGCCGTGCGTAGTTCGGGGCTACCATCGGGTAATCTGGCGGAAGCTGCCACTTCTCCCGATATTGTTCCGGTGTCATATTGTAAGACGTCTTGAGGTGGCGCTTGAGCATTTTCAGCTTTTTGCCATCTTCAAGACAGATGATGTGGTCGGGGAACACCGATTTCTTAACTGGCACGGCAGGCTGCTGCTTGTCCGGAATAACAGGTTCTTTTCCGACTCCCGCCAATGTGCGATAGACTTCCTGGATCAGGTTCGGCAACGCATCGGGCGCAACCGAGTTGTTTGACACATGAGCCGAGACAATCTGGGCAGTCAGCCCAAGAACGTCCGAGTTAGCCGCTGCTTCAACCATAGGGTGCCCTTTCGTTGCACAAGTAGCCAAGTATATACGGTCTTGCACAGGTGCTTCGCAATAGATAAATCGTAAAATAAATAAGGAAGCAAGCATGTCTGATAAAGTGCTGTTGCCAGAAGCGGCAGATCAGCATCTGGATATCACCAGCGAGGTCTGCCCCATGACCTTTGTAAAAACTCGTTTAGCACTCGACCGACTAGCGCCTGGACAGACGCTGTTGGTCCGTATGCGCGGAGAAGAGCCGAGTCGCAACGTCCCGCGCACCGCAATCGAACAGGGCCATGCGGTTCTCAGTCAGCATAATAGGCCAGACGGAACGACAAGCGTGCTGCTTCGGCGTGGCTAGATCACGCTACAATGGCCGCCGCAACAACAGCGCATCACCACCGCCAGGGTAATAGCCGGGCCGGCGACCGACCACAGCGAAGCCTAATGCAGTATAGAGCGCCTGCGCCGGTGCATTGTCTGCCGCAACCTCCAGGAAAAGGGCTTGGGCGCCACGCTGCTGCGTCGTAATCAAACTCTGATGCAGCAATGCGCGCCCAATGCCTCGTCGCTGGGCAGCCGGATCCACTGCGAGGGTCAGTACCTCCGCCTCGTCTGCTATGGCCCGGGCCAGGATCATGCCTCCGGCAGGCGCAATCCAGCCGAAGGTGCCGGACAACTCTAGTTGCAGCTTGATCGCATTCGCCCCCCAACGCTCACGCGGTGGAAAGGCAAGGCTGTGCAGCAAAGCCATAGCCGGCGCATGGGCCGGCGTCGCAGCAACCAGCAACTTAGGTCCGCGCAGCCGGCCGAGCCTCGGGTGGGTCCACATACAGCGGCTGCGCCGGGCGGTCGTCTGCCTTCGTCGCCATCCGGCGCTGCGCTGCGGCGGCCACGCCGGCCGGCGTTGGGATACGCCCAGGAAGCAGCAGAACATCGACGCCGCGGGCTGCAAGGCGGAGCACGACCGCCTCTGCGGCATCCCCGGCCACCGACACCGGGCCGCCCGGGTCTAGCAGCGCATCGAGCGCAACGGTCGCTACCTCTCCGCCGCGATCCAAGAATACCCGGCCGCGGCGCGTGTCGACCGCGACCCACTGCAAGCGGCCGTTATCCGGCACCGTCAACGCCTCACCGACCGTAACACCCACTATCGGTATGGCAGCCGCAAGTGCGATGCCGTGGGCCAGCGACAGAGCGGCGCGGATGCCGGTAAAGCTTCCGGGCCCGATCGTAACCGCTATTGACGTGAGCTGCTTCGGCATCACTCCGGCCTGAAGAAGCACCGCCTGCGCCATAGCAGGGAGCGCGGCAATCTCCCCGCGGCCGCCAGTGCCGCTCCATTCGGCAAGCACGCCCGACATGCCTATTATACCGGCCGAACAGCCGGACAGCGCCGCGTCCAATGCGAGGATCATGGGGGCATCGGGAGCGGCCGTCAAAATAGGCGGCAGGCCTCGTCGAACTCGAACCGTGGCGAGCGCGGAAGAAGCTTGGCGGGATCGCCATGGCCCAAATTGACCAGGAAGTTACTTTTCCAGCCAGTCGCGGCCAGGAACTCGGCATCCACCTTCGTATTGTCGAAGCCGGACATCGGCCCGGCATCCAGGCCGGCCGCGCGCGCCGCCATAATCAAATAGGCACCCTGCAGGCTGCAATTGCGAAACGCGGTCGCCGCCGCCAGCGCCTCGTTGCCGGCGAACCACGAACGCGCGTCGGCATGGGGGAACAGCTTGGGCAATTCTTCATAGAACGCTGGATCATGAGCGACGATGCATACGACAGGAGCGCCCATCGTCTTGTCCACATTGCCGGCCGAGAGCGCCGGGCGAAGCCGCTGCTTCGCCTCCATGGTGCGCAGGAACAAAAAACGCGCGGGCGATGAGTTGGCCGAGGTCGGACCCATCCGCATCAGATCGAACACTTGGCGGAGCTCGTCATCCGTAACGGCCGCATTCGTCCAATGATAATGTGTGCGCGCCTCGCGAAACAGCGTGTCTAGCGCCAGGTCGTCCAGCGCCATCGATGTCAGGCCTCGACCTGCTCGACCGAGGTCACCTCCGGCACGTAATGGCGCAGCATGTTCTCAATGCCGTGCTTCAGTGTGGCGCTGGAGGACGGGCAGCCGCTGCACGCGCCCTGCATATGCAGGCGGACGACACCCTCGCGGTAGCCCCGGAACACGATATCGCCGCCATCGCTAGCGACAGCCGGGCGAACCCGCGTGTCCAGCAACTCCTTGATCTGGTCGACGATCTCCTGGTCCTCGGGAGACACATCCTCGTCCACGCCGACATCCTGGCCCTCGATGACCGGACGGCCGGCGACAAAGTGCTCCATGATCGCGCCCAGCACCTGCGGCCGCAGCGCCTGCCAATCGGCGATGTCGGACTTGGTGACGGTGATGAAGTCGCCGCCCAGGAAGACGCGGGCGATGCCCGGCAGCATGAACAGCGCGGTGGCGAGCGGGCTGCGGCCGGCGGTGTCTGGACCGGCGAAGTCGGCGGTTCCATCGCCCATGACGTCGCGTCCCGGCAGGAACTTGAGCGTGGCCGGGTTCGGGGTGCCTTCGGTCTCGATGAACATGGGTCTTCCTCGGGATGCGGACCCGCCGGGTCCAGGAAAAGCGGACCGCTGAGGTCCAGTACGTCGCACATGTGGCGAAAACAGGCTGCAGGTGCAAGTGGCAGCGGGAGTTGTGCTATGCACTTGGCATGACGCTGACCCGCCGGTCCCTGCTGGCAACGCTGGGCACCCTGCCGCTGACCCAACTTGCCTGGGGTCAGGCTGCCAATCAGCAGGCCGCCCATCGCCTGACCGTGCTGCACATGAACGACTTTCACTCCCGGCACGAGGCGGTGGACGCCCGCGCCATGAGTTGCGGCTCCGACAGCGATGGCTGCTTTGGCGGCAGCGCACGGCTGGCAACCGCCATCAAGGCCCAGCGTGCGGCGGCGGATGCCGATGGCCGCGCCGTGCTGCTGCTGGACGCCGGCGACCAGTTCCAGGGCAGCCTATTCTATACGGCGCATCACGGCATGGCAGAACTCGCGGTGATGCACGCCCTCGGCACCGACGCAATGGCCGTGGGCAACCCACGAGTTCGATAACGGGCCGGATACGCTGGGCCGCTTTGCCGCCGCCGCGCGCTTCCCCGTGCTGTCCGCCAACATCGATGCCGCTGCCGAGCCGGCGCTCGCGGGAAGCATGCGCCCCTATGCGCTGTTCGACCGGGCAGGCCTGCGTGTCGCCGTGGTGGGTCTCACCACGGCAGAAGCGTTGCTGTCGTCCTCGCCCGGTCCGAATGTCCGGATCGGCAACGCGGCCGAAGCGCTCGCCATGGCCGCCGCCGCAGCACGGGCGGAAGGCGCCGGGATGGTGATTGCGCTATCCCATCTTGGTGTCCTCGCGGACCGCGTCCTGGATGTTCCAGGCGTGGCTGTGATCCTGGGCGGGCACTCCCACACGTTGCTGTCGAATGTCGAACCCGGTGCACTCGGCCCGCATCCTGTGGTGGCGCAGTCCGGTGCGCTGGTGGTGCAGGCGGGCGCATACGGCCGCTACCTTGGGCGGCTCGACCTCGACCTCGCGGCGGATGGTAGCGTGCTGGCCTATGGCGGGGAGTGCCGCCATGTCGGGCTCGATCTGCCGGAGGACCCGGTGGTCGCGGCCATCGTCGCCCGGTATGCCGCGCCGTTGCGGGAGGTGCGGAGTCGCCAGGTGGCCGTCTTGCCAGAGGAGCTCGGCATCGCAACGTGCCGGATCGCGCAGTGCCCCTTTGGACAAGTCGTCGCCGGCGCGTTGCTCGCTGCGGCGCATGGGGCGGATGTGGCGATCATGAACGGCGGCGGGCTGCGCACCGGGCTGCGCGCTGGCCCGGCGACCCTCGGCGACGTGCTCGACGCCCTGCCTTTCGGCAACACGCTCGCGACCGTCACCTTGACCGGCGCGGACCTGCGCGCTGCGATTGAGCATGGCTTGAGCCTGTTCGGCCGCGGCGGTTTTCCGCAGGTGGCAGGGATGCGCCTAGCCTGGAGCGCCCTGCGTCCGGCGGGCGACCGGATCACGGAGCTTGAGCTGCGCGGACCGTATAGCGGCTGGATCGAGGTTGACCCCGCTCGGCGCTATCTGCTCGCGACCAACAACTTCATCCGCGGAGGCGGCGATGGCTACGCCGTTCTGCGGGATCGCGGGATCGATTCGTATGACGCCGGGCCAGGGATCGCAGAACTGGTCGCGGCTGCGCTGGCGAACGGAGTTCCGCCCTAGCGTCACTCCGCCGCCTGTTGTGCCGGGCGGCGGGTACGGATGCGGCGGATGCGCCGGGCGTCGGCGTCCAGGATGCGGAACTCCAGCCCCGAAGGATGGCTGATCACCTCGCCCCGGGTCGGAACGCGGCCCGCCAAGGTGAACACCAAACCGCCGACGGTGTCGATGTCGGCTTCCCGCTCGTCCTCGGTCAGCGTCTGCCCCAGCCGGGTCTCGAAGTCCTCGATCGACAGCCGGGCGTCGAGGTCGAGCGCGCCATCGGGCCGTTCAACGATCATCGGGCCCTCGACCTCGTCGTGCTCGTCGGCGATGTCGCCGACGATCTCCTCCACCAGATCCTCGATCGTCAGCAGTCCGTCGATCCCGCCGTACTCGTCGACCACCAAGGCGAGATGCATACGCGCCTGGCGCATCTGCAACAGCAGGTCGAGCACTAGGATCTGCGGTGCGACCATCAGTGGCCGGCGCAGCAGAGTTTCGAGGTTGAACGCATCCGGGCGGCCGACATAGGAGAAAAGATCCTTGATGTGGACCATGCCCACGATGTCGTCCAACTGCTCGCGAAAGACGGGCAGGCGGGAGTGGCCCTCGCGGCGGATCTGGTCCAGCGCCTGCTCCAGGGTGACGTCGACCGGCATAGCGACGATGTCCGCGCGCGGGATCATGACGTCGTCGGCCGACATGCCGCGGAGCCGCAGCACATTGGCGATCAGTGCGCGCTCCTGGCGGTCGAGTTCCGGCGTCGTGCCATCAGTCTGGCTGTCGTCGGCAGATTGCTGGACCAGCTCGGCGATGCTCTCCCGCACATTGTGCTCGTACTGACGTCGGCGCAGCCGGTAGCGGACGCGGTTGAGGAAGCTGCGGTGGGCGCCGCTCATGGCGCGCGCCGGTCGGTGCGCCATGGATCGGGCACGCCCATGCGGTGCAGCAGTCGCGTCTCCGCCATCTCCATGCGCCTGGCGTCGCCGGGCAGCTGGTGGTCATGGCCGCGCAGGTGCAGCGCGCCGTGCACGACCAGATGGGCCAGATGATGCGCTGTCCGGCGACCGGCGGCCCACGCCTCACGCTGCACGACGCCCAGGGCCAGGATGATGTCGCCGCTCTCGAACGTCAGCACGTTAGTCGGCTTGTTCTGGCCGCGATGGCGCGCGTTGAGACGCCTGACAGCGCCATCGGACGCCAGGACGACAACTCCAGCCCCACCGCCGGCGCGCGCGGCACGGATGGCGATCGCCTCAGCCCGAGGCACGATGCGCCGCCATCGTGCCTCGGATATGACAACGGTGGGTCCGTCATCGGTGAAAACGTCAATAAGCCCCGCCGAAACGGGGCTGCGTCTACTATCAGGGTCCATTAGTGTCCTGGGTGACCTCGGTCGGCGGCTCGGTCCGGGGCCGGCCGCGCGGTCCGCGGTTCTGCCCGGCTTCTGGGATGCCCGCGTCGCGCTGGGCCTGAGCTCGTTTCTCATACGCTCCGACGATGGCGGCGACAAGCGGATGGCGCACGACGTCACGGACGCCAAACCGGGTGATGCCGATCCCGGGCAGGCCGTCGACCGTGTCCAGCGCGTCCCGCAGCCCGCTGCGCTGGCCTGGCGGCAGGTCGATCTGGCTGAGGTCGCCGGTGATGACCATACGCGTGCCCTCGCCCATACGGGTCAGGAACATCTTCATTTGCACGGGCGTAGTGTTTTGAGCTTCGTCCAGGATAACGAAGGCATGTGCAAGCGTGCGTCCGCGCATGAAGGCGAGCGGCGCCACTTCGATCTCACCCGTGCCCATGCGGCGTATGACTTGGTCGCCCGGCATCATATCGTGCAGCGCGTCATAAAGCGGGCGAAGGTAGGGGTCGACCTTCTCCTTCAAGTCGCCGGGCAGGAAGCCAAGGCGCTCCCCGGCCTCGACCGCCGGACGGGACAGCACGATGCGGTCCACCCGCCCCGCCTGCAGCATCGCGACAGCCTGGGCGACGGCGAGATAGGTCTTGCCCGTGCCGGCGGGACCGATGCCGAATACCATCTCGTGGCGCGCCAGCATGTCCATATAGGTCGTCTGGCCCGGCGAGCGGGGCCCAACGGCGCCGCGCCGGGTCTGGATCGCCGGCAGATCGGACAAAGGCAGGCGCGGATCGGGATCGGCGTCCGACATGCGTATCGCCGCCTCGACATCGGCATGGGACAGGCCCTTGCCGCGCTCAAGGCGCTTATACAGCCCGTTCAGCGCGGCCTCTGCTGCCTGCACCCGGGCGGGTTCCCCGCTGATGGCGACGCGGTTGCCGCGGGACGACAGGCGGACGCCGAGTCCCTGTTCCAATCGGACGAGATGGCGGTCATGGTCGCCAAATAACAACGGGAGCAGCGCATTATCGTTGAACTGCATCGTCACGGCCTTGCCGGACGACGTCGCGTTGGGGGATGTCGAAGCCGGGGACGCGGCAAGTATGTTCAAGCGCAGTATCGCTCCAGGTTCAGGGTTCCAGCAAGTGAGTTGGGGCGGCCATCCACAATCGTCACAGGTGCGATCTGGCCAATCAACGAAATTGGTCCCTCGGCATGTACCGGCTGCAGAAAAGGTGATCGGCCGGAGAGCTGTCCGGGGCGCCGGCCCGGCCCGGTGAACAGCACCGGAAGCACCAAGCCTTCGCTGCGGACGTTGAACGCGGCCTGCTGCTCCCGCAGCAGCGCGAGCAACGTCTGCAGGCGCGCATCCTTGACGGGCTCGGCGACCTGCAGCGGCGCTCCGGCGGCCGGGGTGCCCGGGCGAGGGGAGTACTTGAAGCTGAATGCCTGCGCGAAACCAACCCGGTGCACCAGGTCCAGCGTGGCCGCGAAGTCCGAGTCGGTCTCGCCGGGATGGCCGACGATGAAATCGGATGAGAAGGCGAGGTCTGGCCGCGCAGTCTGCAGCCGGTCGACAAGCCGCAGGTAGTCATCGACGGTATGGCGGCGGTTCATGGCGGCCAGGATGCGGTCGGAGCCCGACTGCACCGGCAGATGCAGGAACGGCATCAACTGCGGCACGTCCCGGTGCGCCTCGATCAGGTCGTGGTCCATGTCGCGGGGATGCGATGTGGTGTAGCGCAGCCGCAACAGGCCCGGCACCTCGGCGAGCCCGCGGACCAGCCGGCCAAAGCTCCATGGGCCGCCATCTGGGCCGTCGCCATGCCATGCGTTCACGTTCTGCCCGAGCAGGGTGATCTCGCGGGTGCCCTGGGCCACCAGCCGCCGTGCCTCGGCGATGACGGCGGCCGCGGGCCGGCTGGCCTCCATGCCACGGGTGTAGGGCACGACGCAGAAGCTGCAGAACTTGTCGCAGCCCTCCTGGACGGTGAGGAACGCCGTCACTCCCTGCGGCGTGGCGCTGTCCGGCAGGTGGTCGAACTTGGCCTCGGGCGGGAAGTCGGTCTCGATCACGCCGCCGCCGGCCCGGGCCGCACGGGCGACCATCTCCGGCAGGCGATGATAGGTCTGCGGGCCCAGCACGATGTCGACATAGGGCGCGCGGGCCATGATCTCGGCGCCCTCGGCCTGCGCGACGCAGCCGGCTACGGCCAGGATGGTCGATTGCCCGGCGGCCTCCCGCGCCTGCTTGACGACCCGCAGCCGGCCCAGCTCGCTGAACACCTTCTCCGCCGCCTTGTCGCGAATGTGACAGGTGTTCAGGATGACCATGTCGGCGTCGTTCGGCGTAGGGGTGGGCGCGTAGCCAAGCGGAGCCAGCACGTCCGCCATCCGCCCGCTGTCATACACGTTCATCTGGCAACCCCAGGTGATCACGTGCAGGCGTTTCGTCATAATCACGGTGGTCACAGCCGAATGGTCCTCCTGGCTGGCCGAACCAGCCCGGCCATGCGCTGAGGAGGAATGGGCGGACGCCCAGGTTGGGACAAGCGCGGCAGCGTTCGAAAACCTCCCTTAGTCCTACCGAGAGTTGCAGTTTGGGCAAGTGTGGCAGATCGGGCCGGAGCGCTGTCAAGCAAAAGCGGGCTGTGCTGGCGGGATGTTGTCGACGAGCGCCGGGTGCAGCGCGGGGCGCACCGGCCGGTTCTGCCGCAGCGTCGCCGCACCCTCGGCCACCGTCTGCCACACGGCCAGGGACAGCTCCTTGCGAGACGCGTAGGCGGCCGGATCGACCGGCGCGTGCAGCAACACGGTGGCGCGAAGCCCGCGATGCTGCGCCAACCGCCAGAAGTGGCTGCCCAGGTCCATGTCGCCATACCAGGCGAACACCGGCCGGCTCGCACGCCCCATCGGCAGCCCGCCCAGCTGGTCATAGACGACGGACACCGGCTGGATCAGCGGGCGCGACCCTGCGGCCCGAGGCTCGGCCACCGAAAAGAACACCGACCGGAACGGCAGCACGCGGGAGCCGTCGGAGCTGGTGCCCTCCGGGAACAGGATCAGGTTGTCGCCGGCGTCCAGGCGGTCACGCATGTCGTCGCGCTCGCGCCCTGTGCTGCTGGCGCGGCGGCTGACGAACACGGTGCGGCCCAGGCGGGCGACGGTGCGGATGACGGGCCAGCGCCTTACCTCCTCCTTGGAGATGAAGCAGCCCTCCAGCACGCCGCCCAGGGTCAGGATATCGACCCAGGACGAATGGTTGGAGGCGAACACCACTGGGCGGCCGTCGAGTCGCTTTGCCGGCGTGCCGATGACCCGCACATGCAGGCCAAGCAGCCGGCAAACGGTCGCCCAATAGACCCGGGCGAACACGACCTTGCCGTGGCCGGGCAATCCCAGCAGGACAGCCTGGGCGGCAGCGGCGGGAACCGTCCACAGCGCGATGGTGACGCCGCGCCGCACCGAACGCAGCGGGCGCAGTCGGCGGCGGGGCGCCACGTCAGGCTCTGCCGCCGTGAGGGCGACCTGGCCAGGCCGGCGCGTGCGTCGCGTGGGGTTCTTCATGGGACGGTGATACCAAGAGGCATGTGTCGGAACAACGACGCCTTCATGACAAACTCGGGACTATATCGTTCATAGAAACGACCCCGCGCTTAAAGGTTGCATCTATGGCGGGCATACCTGCGTTATACTATCGAATGCCCCGGACTGGACCGACCTCCCTTTGCCGGCGATGCGCGTTGCTCGCTGCCGTGCTGGCGCTGCTGCATGGCGCAGCCGCCGTCGCGGCCGATCCGCAGCCCTACACGGTCGAGATTGCGCCTTCGGGCGACAAGAGCCTCGACCAGGCGCTGCGCGAAAGCTCGAACCTCGAGTCGCTTCGGGAAAGCGCGCCCGTGGGGCCGTTCGCGCTCGTGACCCGCGCGAGAGGTGATCAGGGCCGGCTCGAGTCGGCGCTCAGCAGCTATGGCCACTATGCCGCCCGCGTCGCCATCCAAGTCGCCGGACGCAACCTGGACGATCCTGGGCTGCCAGCGGCGCTCGAAGCCGCGACGGCCCCGGTCCCGGTAGCTGTCGCGATCACGCCCGGACCGGTGTTCCACTTGCGCCGCGTCACGCTGGAGGGGCCGGTGCCGCAGCAGGCGCGGGATGCCCTGGGCATCACCCCCGGGGCGCCGGCCATTGCATCCGAGGTGCTGGCCGGGCAGGGGCGCGTGCTCGATGCGCTGCGAAGCCGTGGCTATGCGCTGGCGAAGGTGGGCGCCCCGGTGGCGATGCTCGACCAAGGGGCGCAAGCGCTCGATGTCTCCTATAAGGTCGACGCCGGGCCGCAGGTCGACCTCGGGCCGATCGGCATTGGCGGGCTGGCCCGAGTCGACCCGGATTTCGTGCGCCGCCGTATGCTGGTGCACCAAGGCGAGCGCTTCGACCCGGCGAAGATCGAGCTCGCGCGGCAGGACCTGACGCAGCTTGGCGTGTTCGGGACGGTCCGCGCCCGGGCGGCCGACCGCGTGGACGCGGCGGGGCAGCTGCCGCTGGATTTCGAGTTCACGGAGCGGCCCCGGCACGCCGTCGGAGCGACGGCCGCCTACTCGACCGACCTGGGGGCCAGCGTCGGCCTTACGTGGCAGCACCGCAACCTGTTCGGCCAGGCCGAGCAGTTGAACCTGGGCGCGGCGGTCACGCAACTCGGCGGCAGCGCCAGCCGAGGAATCGGCTACAACGCGACTGCCTCGCTGCTGAAACCCGACGTGCTGCGGCGCAACCAGTCGGTGCAGCTCAACCTGCAGGCGGTCAGGGAAAACCTCGATGCTTATAACCGAACGGCGGTGCTGGGCGGGTTCACCATCAGCCGCAAGTACTCGGAGGTCTGGACCGTGAGCGTCGGCCTCCAGGCCCAGCAGTCGTTGATCACGCAAGAGGGCACGCAGCGCAGCTATACCCTGGCGGCGCTGCCGATCGGGGTGCGCTATGATACGACAGGGACCGAGGGGCTGTTCGAGCCGACGCACGGCATCAAGGCATCCGCGACAGCGACTCCGACGCACGAGCTGTCGGGGCAGGGGTCCACCTTCACCATCCTGCAGGGGCAAGCCTCGACCTACGTCAATCTGGCCGCGCCGGGCCGCAGCGTGCTGGCGGTCCGGGGCCTGGTCGGCAGCGTGCAGGGGGCGAGCACCTTCCAGTTGCCGCCGGACGAGCGGTTCTATGCCGGCGGCGGCGGCACGGTGCGGGGCTACAAGTATCAGTCAATTGGGCCGAGGTTCCGCGACAACCGGCCCGTTGGCGGCACGGCGCTCGCCGCCGGCACGGTCGAGTTCCGACAGCGCTTCGGCGAGAGCTTCGGCGCGGCGGTGTTCGTGGACGCAGGCCAGGTCGACGCCAGCAGCACGCCGTTCGGCGGCAGCCTACGGGCCGGGGCGGGGGTGGGTGCGCGCTACTACACGCCGATCGGGCCGATCCGGCTGGACGTCGCGGTGCCGCTGAACAAGCAGCGCAACGACGACACGTTCGAGCTGTATATCGGCATTGGGCAGGCCTTCTGATGCGCCGGCTCCGTCGTGTCCTGCTTTGGCTGCTGGGCGCGCTGGTCGCGCTGCCGGTGGTTGCCGTGGCGCTGATCCTCATCGCCATGAACATCGGGCCGGGCCGGGTCGCGGTGGAGCTGGCGGTCAGCCGCCTGACCGGCGGCGCCGTCGTGCTGGAGGGGATCTCTGGCCGCTTCCCGGACGCGCTGCGGCTGCACCATCTGGAGGTGCGGGATGCGCAGGGCGCCTGGCTGTTGGTCGATGACATGCTGCTGGACTGGTCGCCGACCCGGCTGCTGGCTCGCACGGCGGAGATCGGACGGCTGGAGGCCGCGCGCGTGCAGGTGCCGCGCCTGCCAGCTCCGAGCCCGGCCGCGCCCACCCCCGCGACCGAAAGCAAGCCGTTCAGCCTGCCGGTGCGGATCGTTGCCCAGCATCTCCATGTCGGGCGCGCCGAGCTTGGCCCAGGAGTCCTGGGCGCCGCCGCCGTACTGTCGGTTGATGGCAGCGCGGACGTAGCGTCGTTGCAGGCCGGCAACGCGGACCTGGTACTGCACCGGCTGGACGCGGCGGGCGATTATAAGGCGTCCGTCTGGTTGGAATCCGCACAGATCGCGGCGACGCTCGACGCCGCCGAGCCTGATGGCGGGTTGATCGCGAGGGTGGCGACCCTGCCCGGCCTGGGGCCAATCACGATCAAGGGCAGCCTTGACGGCCCGCGCAATGCCGCCGCGACCAACCTGGCGCTGACCGCCGGGCCGTTGCAGGCGAGTGCCAAGGGCACGCTGGACCTGGACGGCTCGGCGGCGGACCTGGACGTTGCCGCATCCGCGCCGGCTATGACGCCGCGGCCGGACGTGGCGTGGCAGGGCATCACGCTGCAGGCCCATGTGCACGGGCCGTTCACGACGCCGGACGCCGCCGGGCAGCTGCGGATCGATGGCCTGTCAGCGGCCGGCGCTGCAGTGGGGCGTCTGGTTGCGGACGTCCAGGGCAACGCCGGGCGGATCGGGCTGCATGCGGTCGCAGAGGCGGTGCGCCTGCCGGGCCCGAACCCGGCGGTGCTGGCGGGCGCGCCCGTCGTGCTAGACGCCGACGCGCGCCTGGACGATCCCGCCCGGCCCGTCAGTTTCGCGCTCGTCCATCCGCTGCTGTCGGTCAAAGGCGATGCGCGCACCGGCGGCGATATCTCGGCCGCCGCCGACGTTGATGCACCGGACCTGGCGCCGTTCGCCGCCCTGGGCGGGATCGACCTGCACGGCAGCACGGCGCTGCATGTGCAGGCGGCGACGGCGAGCGGGGTGACCCGGGTGGAGGCGGACGGCAAGGTTTTGGTGACCGGCGGTCTCGCGCCGGTGCCGGGGCTGATCGGCGATGCCACGCTGGGCGTGTCGGCGCAGCTTGCCGGCGGCGACATCACGCTGTCGCGGCTGGAGGTTGCGGGCAACACGCTGCGCCTGTCGGCCCAGGGCAGCAGCAAGTCGGGCGTGCTGGATGCCACCTATCGCCTCGGGCTGTCCGACCTCGCGGCGCTCGCGCCCACGCTGTCCGGGGCGGTCGAGGCGGAGGGGCGCGTGCAGGGGCCGACCAACGCCTTGTCGCTCGACACGACCGTGAAGGGCGAGGTCGGCGCCCCGAACGTGCCGCGGGGCCCCGTGAGCCTGACAGTCGCGCTGCAGGGATTGCCGGGCGCGCCGACCGGCAAGGTGCTGGCGGAGGGCACGCTGGCCGGGGCGCCGCTGGCCCTGGCGGTCTCAGCGCAGCGCGAGCCGGACGGCGCGCTGCACGCCACGATCGAGCGCGCCGACTGGCGCAGCCTGCACGCGGAGGGCGCGTTGACCCTGCCGTCCGGCGCGACGCTGCCATTGGGCCGCGTCGATCTGCGGATGACCGAGCTGGGCGACCTGCGCCCGTTCATTGGCCAGCCGCTGGCCGGCAGCGTGACGGCGAAGGCCAACCTGGACGCGCACGAGGCGACGCTGGACGTCGAGGCCCGCAACGCCGGCCTGCCCGGCAGCCGCGTCGGCCGTGCTGCACTGACCGCCCGAGTCGCCGAGCCCACGACCGAGCCGGTGGTCAACGCCCAGCTTTCGGTGGAGGGGATCGATGCCGGGGGTGCGAAAGGTTCAGCAAAAATAGAGGTGTCCGGCCCACAATCCGCGCTGGCAGTGCACACGACTGCGGCGCTGCAGGTCAGCGGGACGGACGCGCAAATCTCCGGCGCGGCCTTGGTGAACGCGCCGGCCAAGCTCGTGCAGCTCAGCACGCTGCAGGTTGTGGCGAAGGGCGAGACGGTTCGGCTGCTGGCGCCGGCGCAGATCCGCCTGGCCAACGGCGTGGCGGTCGACCGGGTGCGGCTGGGCGTGCGCGAGGCGGTGCTGGACCTGGCCGGCCGGCTTTCGCCCATCCTGGACCTGACGGCCACGCTGCGGGCGCCGGCGGACTTGGCGCGCCTGGCCTCGCCGGAACTCGCGGCCGACGGTACGATCGCGGTCGACGCCCGGCTGACCGGAAGGCCTGCGCAGCCGGAGGGGACCATCCGGGTTGCGGCCAACGGCGTCCGGCTCCGGGCCGGTCCGGGGCGGTCGGTGCCAGCGGCGAATCTCCTTGCGACGGCGCAGTTGGCTGGGGGGGCGGCCCGCGTCGACGCGCGGCTGTCGGCTGGGCCGGCCCTCCAGCTCACGGTTGCGGGCCAGGCGCCGCTTGGTGCCGGGGTGCTGGACCTGCGGACGACGGGGGCGCTCGACCTCGTGCTGCTCGACCCCGTGCTGACCGCAAGCAGGCGGCGTGCGCGGGGCCGCGTGAACCTCGATGCGCAGGTGGCCGGCACCGTGGCCGCGCCCCGCATCAGCGGCACGGCGCAGCTCGCGGGCGGCGAGGTGCAGGACTTCGGCCAGGGCGTGCGCATCACGGACATTGCCGCCAGCCTGCGGGCAGAGGGCGATACGGTGCGGATCGCGAGCTTCACCGGGCATGCCGGACCCGGCACGGTCGCAGTGTCCGGCAGCGTCGGGGTGCTGGCGCCGGGCCTGCCGGTCGACCTCACGGTCACGATGCGCAATGCGCGGCCGCTCGCGTCCGACCGGCTGAGCGCCGACCTCGACGCCGACCTCACCCTGCGCGGCCAGGCGACGGGCGCGCTGCAGGCGGCCGGGCGCATCGTGGTGCAGCGGGCCGAGATACGCATCCCGGAGCGGCTGCCCGCCACCGTCGCCGTGCTGGACGTGCGCCGCCCCGGCCAGCGCCCGCCCGCGCCGGCGGCCTCGGGTGAGAGCGTCGTCGGCCTTGACCTCACCATCAATGCGCCGCGGGCGATCTTTGTTCGCGGCCACGGCGTGGATGCCGAGCTGGCGGGGCAGTTGCGGGTGCAGGGGTCGAGCGCTGCGCCGCAGGTCGGCGGCAAGTTCGAGATGCGGCGCGGCACCGTGAGCGTGGCCGGCACGACGTTGAACTTCACCCGCGGGAACGTCGGTTTCGATGGCACCGGGGTCACGGGCAAGATCGACCCGACGCTTGACTTCGCGGCCGACAGCACGGCGGGCGCGGTGACGGCGACGCTCAACATCGGCGGCTACGCCAGCAAGCCGAAGATCACGTTGTCGAGCGTACCTGAGCTGCCGCAGGACGAGGTGCTGGCCTATTTGCTGTTCAAGCGGAGCGCCAAGGACCTGGGTCCGTTCCAGCTCGCCGAGATCGCTGCCGCGGTCGCGAGCCTGACTGGCGTGGGCGGCGGTGGGGCGAACCCGTTGGAGAGCGTACGGAAGGGGCTGGGCCTGGACCGGCTATCGGTTGGCGGGGGCGCGTCCGGCTCGGCGCCATCCGTCGAGGCCGGGCGGTATGTGGCGAATGGCGTGTATGTCGGGGCGAAGCAGGGCACGACCGGCTCGCAGACGCAGGCGACGGTGCAGATCGATATTACCAAGGGATTGAAGGTGGAGACGGATGTTGGGACGGGGCAGGGCGGGAATTCGGTTGGGCTTACTTATCAGTTGGAGTACTGATGGCGATGTCAGGTCGGCATAGTGAGACGAGCATTGCATCTGCCAAGCCAGTGACGATTGATCCGGACCCGACAGCCGTGGCGGCCGAGGTGTCCGACGACGCACTGCGCATTATCCTGTCGGACGGGCGCGAGTTGTCCGCGCCCTTGGCTTGGTTTCCCAGGTTGCGGGACGCGACGCCCGGGCATCGGCAGAACTGGCGGCTGATCGAGCGCGGTCATGGGCTCCGCTGGCCGAACTTGGACGAGGACGTTAGCGTCCGCGCCTTGCTTGGGCAGCCTACCTGACGGCATCCGATACGAATGAGTGTGGGCGGGCCTCAGTTCCGACAAGATAAACTGAAGCATTATCGGCACACCGGTCACAATCCGGCCCAGCATTGCCGGCAGCGTCTGGCATCAGTGCCGATGTAAGCTCGGACCCTGTGTCGTCTGGCGCACCTTGCCAGCGGACGGCCCTATGTAGGATCGTTGTTCCAGCGACTAGGACCGCACGAGCTTTCCTAATTCGCTACAACGAACTGTTACAAATATGGGAGACACAATGATCCGCAGAACCATGATCGCCTCGGCTTTGGCCGCGGCGTTGGCCCTGCCTGGCATGGCACTGGCGCAACAGGCAAACTTCGGCACGGCAGCCGAGGCGCGCGCCATGCTCGACAAAGCAGTCGCTGCCCTGCGCGCCGACAAGGCAAAGGCGATCGAGAGCTTCAATGCCGGCACCAACGGCTTTCGTGACCGGGACCTCTACCCGTTCACCGCCAACGTCTCGGACGGGGTTTTCACCGCGCACCCGACGCTGCGCGGCAAGCCGGTCCGCGACCTGAAGGACAGCACCGGCCGTGCCTTTGGCGAGGACATCCTGCGCGCCGGCAGCACCGAAGGCACGGTGAACGAGGTATCGTATTCCTTCCCGCGTCCAGGCGGCGGCGACCCGGCACCGAAAGTCACCTACGTTACCAAGGTAGGCGACCAGATCTGCGGCGTCGGCTACTACAAGTAGGACGAGGCCCGTGCCCCAGGGCCAGCACCTGGGGCACGGGCCAACTCAAGCTGGGTGAGCCCAAGAGGAGCCGCCATGACCATGCGCCAGCTCGTTCGCGCCGCCTTTTACCTGGCTATGCTGGCGGCGACGTCCGCGCACGCGCAGATCTCGGATGATGTCGTCCGCATCGGCGTGCTGACGGACGAGACAGGGCCCTATGCCGACAGCGCCGGTGCCGGGTCGGTGCTGGCGGCACGCATGGCGGTCGAGGACGTCGGCGGCACGGTGCGCGGCAAGCCGGTCGAGATCGTCCACGCCGACACGCAGAACAAGCCGGACGTGGCCAGCGCCATCGCCCGCCGCTGGTTCGACACGGGCGGCGTGGACGCCATCGTCGACCTGCCGGTCACGCCCATAGCGCTCGCGGTCCAGGAGCTTGCCCGGCAGAAGAGCCGCACCGTCATGATCACGGCGTCGGCCGCCAGCGAATTCACCTCCAAGTTCTGCAGCCCGGTCAGCACGCATTGGGCGGACGACACCCATGCGCTGACATCCGGCACGGCCCGCGCGCTGCTGGCGGCCGGCGGCGACACCTGGTTTTTCATCACCGTCGACCAGGCGTTCGGCCTCGCCTTGGAGCGCAATGCGACGGCGATCGTGAAGGAGGGCGGCGGACGCGTGCTGGGCACCGTGCGGCACCCGATCGGCAACACCGACTACTCGTCCCTGCTGCTGCAGGCGCAGGCGTCCGGCGCCAAGGTGGTGGGCCTGGCGAGCGTGGGCAATGACCTGGTGAACCTGCTGAAGCAGGCGAACGAGTTCGGGCTGCGCAATAGCGGCAAGCAGAGCTTGGCCGGGTTCCTGACGTACATCCAGGACATCCACTCGCTGGGCCTGCCGGCTGTGCAGGGCTACAGCTTCACCGAGGGATTCTATTGGGACCAAAGCGACGCCGCCCGCGCCTTCGCCCGCCGGTTCTTCGCGGTGCAAAAGATGATGCCGAGCAAGAACCATGCGGAGATCTACACCGCCGTCACCCACTATCTGCGTGCGGTCGATACCGCCGGCACGGACGAGGCGGTTGCCGTGAACCGCGCGATGCGCGAGCGACCGCTGGACTACTTCGGCAAGCCCGCGACCGTGCGCAGCGACGGCCGGGTGCTGTATGACGTGACGCTATGGCGCGTGAAGGCGCCGGCGGAGAGCAAGGAGCCCTGGGATTATTATGCCCCGGTCCGCACCATCCCGGCGGCCGATGCGTTCCTGCCCTTGAACAAAGAGGCCTGCGGCGGATGACACCATGAAGCGCATAACGGTCTGGGTGCTCGGTGCCCTGCTGCTTCCAGTGGCGGCAATGGCGCAAAACCCGCACGCGCCGGCTTCTGCTGAGCATGAACCTGGGGCGTCGCGCCCAGTGCCCGACCAGGGTGCGGACAAGACGACGTCCCACACGCTGTTGCTGCCCGGCCGTGCGCTGGCCTTCAACGCGACCGTCAGCACCATCCGCCTGGCCAACCAGCAGGGCGCGCCGCAGGCGGACGTGGTCGTGACCGCATTCCAGCTCGCCAGTTCAGCGCCCGGAACCCGGCCGGTCACCTTCGCGGTGAACGGCGGCCCGGGCGCGTCCTCCGCTTGGTTGAACCTGGGCGCCATCGGGCCGTGGCGCGTGCCGCTCGGGGCCGGCAGCGGCCCCAGCGAGCGCCCGGCGCCCGTGGCCAACGCCGAGACCTGGCTCGACTTCACCGACCTGGTGTTCATCGACCCGGTCGAAACCGGCTATAGCCGCATCCTGGCCGGCGGCGACGACGTGCGGCGGCGCATGCTGTCGGTGAACGGCGACATCGACGAGCTCGCCACCGTCGCGCGGCGTTGGCTGGAGGCCAACGGCCGGCTGCCGTCGCCAAAGTTCATCGTGGGCGAGAGCTATGGCGGCTTCCGTGGCCCGAAGCTGGCGCGGGCGCTGCTGGACGAGCAGGGCGTGGGCGTCAGCGGACTGGTACTGATCTCCCCGGTGTTGGACTTCAATGGGCGGGACAGCCCGTATGATCCGATGCACTGGGTCGGGCGGCTGCCCTCGATGGCCGCCGCCGCCCGTAGCGCCGCCGGTCAGGCCGAAATGCGCGACGTCGAGACCTACGCCGCGACCGACTATCTACTGGATCTGGTGCGCGGCGAGCACGATGCGGCCGCGGTCGAGCGCGTCAGCGCAAAGGTCGCGGCGCTGACCGGGCTCGATCCCGCGCTGGTGCGGCGGCGCGCGGGCAAGATCGACGTGGGCACCTTCGCGCGCGACCGCGAGCCCGGCCGGGTCGCGAGCCCCTACGACGCCACGATCTCGGCCGCGGATCCGTTCCCGGCGGCGGCGAACGACAACTCGCCCGACGCCATCCTCGACGCGCTGCGCGGTCCCGTCACCAGCGCGATGCTGGACCTGTATGCGACGCGGCTGGACTGGAAGCCCGGCGGGGCGCCATCGCGGCAATACTACCTGCTGAACGAGGGCACGGCGCGCGAGTGGGACTATGGCCGCGGCAACAGCCGGCCGGAGGTCATGGGGGCGATGCGGCAGTTCCTGGCCCTCGATCCCACCACGCATGTGCTGGTGGCGCATGGGTTGACCGATCTCGTCACCCCGTATTTCGCCAGCAAGCTGCTGCTGGATCAGGTGCCGGACCAGGGCGACCGCCTGCAGCTTCGCGTCTATGGCGGCGGGCACATGTTCTACAGCCGCGACGCGTCCCGCGCGGCGCTGCATGCCGATGCGGAGGCGCTGGTCCGCGCGGCGCTGGTCGGAGCGGGACCGGCCACCCGGGCATCGACGACGGCGACCTCGGGCGGGACGGCCGTTCGCTGACCTGCAACGATCAGAAGCATCTGGAGCAAGCCCATGCAGATCGCTGAGCACGTCTTTATCGTAACCGGAGGCGCCTCTGGCTTGGGCGCCGCGACCGCCCGCATGGTCGTCGCCGGGGGTGGTCGAGTTGTGATCGCCGACATGAACCGTGCCGCCGGAGAGGCGATGGCGCAGGAGCTGGGCAGCGTCGCCCGGTTCGTGGCGGCGGACATCACGGACGAGGCCTCGGCGCAGGCGGTGGTGGCCGAGGCGGAGGCGGCGTTCGGCGGCCTGCACGGCCTGGCGAACTGCGCCGGGATTGCGATCGGCGAGAAGGTGCTGGGCCGCGACGGCCCGCACGCGCTGGCGTCGTTCGCGCGGGTGGTCACGGTGAACCTGATCGGCACGTTCAACATGATCCGCCTGGCGGCCGTGGCGATGGCCAAGGGCGCGCCGGGCGTGGACGGCGAGCGCGGGGTGATCGTCAACACGGCGTCGATCGCCGCGTTCGACGGGCAGATCGGCCAGGCGGCCTATGCGGCGTCCAAGGCGGGGGTGGCGGGCCTGACCCTGCCGATCGCGCGTGAGCTGGCGCGCTCGGGCATTCGCGTCGTGACCATAGCGCCCGGCCTGTTCGCCACGCCGATGATGGCCGGGCTGCCGGACGAAATTCAGGCCAGCCTGGGCAGCTCGGTGCCGTTCCCCTCGCGTCTCGGCCGGCCGGAGGAGTTTGCGGCGATGGTGCGTGTGGTGTGCGAGAACCCGATGCTGAACGGCGAGGTCATCCGCCTCGACGGCGCACTGCGCATGGCGCCGCGCTAACGGGTTCCGACCAGGAACAGCCGCGGGAACGGCAGCAGCACGGTGCCGTCCGCCAGGGCCGGGTAGGCGCGGGCGACCCGGTTGCGGTATTCCGCCAGGAACGCACCCTGCTCGCTTGCGTCCAGGGGGGCCAGGAAGGGCCGGAGGCCGCTGCCCTTGAACCACTCGACCACTGCATCGGCGCCGCCGGGGAGCGAGTGGTGATAGGTCGTGCGCCATACATCGACCCGCGCGCAGTGCGGGCGCAGCAGGCCGTAGTACCAATCCGCCGTTCCCATGCCGGCCCGCATGCCGGCTGCCGTTGCCAGCTTAGCGGCCCAGGGTCCGTCGGCCGCCAGCTCCCGCATGATCCGGTGTGCCGGCTCGTCCAGGTTGTCCGGCATCTGCACTGCGAGGCTGCCGCCCGGCGCCAGCTTTACAGCAAGGCGCGGCAGCAGGCCCGCGTGGTCCGGCAGCCACTGCAGCACGGCGTTGGCCAGGATCACGTCGAACGGCCCCGCCTCGCCCCATGTCGCGATGTCCGCCACCCGGAACCGCAGGTGCGGCAACCGCGCCTGCGCCGCCGCGATCATGTCGGGCGAACTGTCGAGGCCCGTCACCTCGGCGTCAGGGAACCGCTGCAGCAGCAGCTCGGTCGAGTTGCCGGGACCGCAGCCCAGGTCCACCGCGGCCGTCGCCGATCGGCCCGGCACGGCCCCGAGCAGGTCGCGCACCGGCCGGGTGCGTTCGTCCTCGAACGTCGTGTATTGCTTGGCCGACCACTCCATCATGCGTCTCCGTTATGCGCCCGAGAGCGCCTGCCGCACCGCTGCGGCGTGGTCCAAGGCGCGGTCGACCCACGGTCCCGCCGCCGCGATGGCCGGGGTGAGATCGAAGGCGGCGGCCAGGCCAGCGTCGTCCAACGCCGGATCGCGGGCGAGCACGGCCTGCAGCGTGTCGCCGGTGCGGCGCACCGCGTCGGCTGCGTGCTCGATGCGGGTATGCGCGGCCTCCCGCCCGAGCCGCGGGCTGAGCCGGGCGGCCGCCGCATCGGCGAACAGCAGGCCGCGTGTCTGGTCGATGTTGGCGCGCATGCGCGGCGCGTCGACGACAAGGCCCTGCGCCAGCGTTGTCGCCTCGTACAACGCGCCGGACGCCAGGCCGAACAGGGTCGGCAGCGCGTGCCACTCCGCGTGCCACAAGCCCGGCGGGCGCTCGTGCGCGCTGGCCATCGCGTCTAAAAGAGTGGTCATGTGGCCCTTGGCGGCGGAGGCTGCGGCGAGGATGACGGTGCAGGAGACGGGGTTGCGCTTGTGCGGCATGGCGGACGAACCGCCGCGGCCGGGCACCCACGGCTCTGCGACCTCGGCGACCTCGGTCGACGCCAGGTTGGCCACGTCGGTCGCCATCTTTGCCAGCGCCCCTAGCAGCGTCGCGAGCCATGCACCCGCCTCGGCCATCCCTGCCCGGCGCGTGTGCCAGGCGATCGGCGCGGCACCAAGCCCGAGCGCCTGCGCAAAGGCGTCCGCGACCGCCGGCCCGTGCTTGCCGAGGCCCGCGAGGGTGCCGACCGGGCCGCCCAGCGACGCCACCAACAGTCGCGACCGCAGGCCAGGCAGGCGCTCCGCCACCTCAGCGACGCCCGTGAGCCAGACCGCGGCCTTGAAGCCGAAGGTGAGCGGGGCCGCGTGCTGGCCATAGGTGCGGCCGACGCACGGGGTGTCCCGGTGCGCGGCGGCCAGCCCCGCCAGCCCGGCCATGACCGCGTCGAGTCCTGCCGCCACCAGCGCCAGCGCCGCCCGCAGCTGCAGCACGAGTGCCGTGTCCAGGATATCCTGCGTGGTGGTGCCCTTGTGGAACGTCCGCTCCAGCTCTTGCGGCAGGCGGGCCTGGACGGCGCCGACAAAGGGAATGGTGGGCACGCCGGACAATGCGGTCTGCTCGCCGAGCGCTGCGGCGTCCAGGCTGTCGGCGCGTATGGCCTCGATCGCCGGGGCCAGGCTGTCGGGCACCAGGCCAAGGCGCGCTTGCACCCGGGCCAGCGCGGCTTCGGCCTCAAGCATCGCCGCGAGCCGCGACTGGTCCGAGAACACCTGGCGCATGGCCGCGGTCGTGAACAGCGGGCCGAGCAGCCCAGAGTCGACGGCGGAGAATGTCATCTGGCGCGGTCCCTCGCCTGTTGCACGGCTCGCCAAACCCGTTCGGGCGTGGCCGGCATGTCGATGTGGCGGAATCCGAGCGGCGCCAGCGCGTCCAGCACCGCGGCGATCACCGCCTGGGGCGCGGCCATGGCGCCGGCCTGGCCCGCTCCCTTCGCGCCGAGCGGGTTGGCCCCGGTCGGCATGCCATGCAGGCGAATATCGAGTAAAGGGATGTCGGCGGCGCGCGGTAGGGTATAGTCCATGAACGAGCCCGTCAGCAGTTGGCCGCTCGCAGGGTCATACACCGTGCGCTCCAGCATCGCCTGGCCTACCCCCTGCGCGACGCCGCCCTGGACCTGGCCGACCGTCAGCATAGGGTTCACGACCGTGCCGAAATCATCGACGCCGGCATAGGCCACGAGCGCTACCTGCCCCGTTTCCGGATCGACCTCGACCTCGGCGACATGGCAGCCGTTCGGGAAGGTGATGAGGTCGAGCAGGTTCCAGACATAGGTGTCGAGCACGGCCTCGCGCGCGACCTCGAGCAGCCCCACGCTGCGGCTACCTGCCTGAAAGCGCCCGGCGGCGAAAACCACTTCGTCCTCTCGTGCCTGCAGCAGCCCGGCCGCGGGCCGGCGGGCCGTGGCGATCACTGCGCCGATCGCCGCGGCCAGCGCTGCGCCGCCCATGTGCAGCGACCGCGCGCCGCCATGGCCGTTGCCGTCCCGCACGCTGTCCGTGTCGGCCTGGACACATCGGAAGGCCTCGATCGGCAGCCCCAGGCGGTCGGCAGCGAATTGCGGAAAGCTGGTCTCATGGCCCTGGCCGTTCGATTGCGTGCCGACGAGCAGCGCGACCCGGCCGTCGGCCTCGAAGCGGATCTCTGCGCCCTCGTTCGGCGCCCCGCGGGCGGTCTCCATGAAGCAGGTGACGCCGATGCCGCGCAGCAGGCCCCGGCGCTGCGAGGCTGCGCGCCGGACGCCGAAACCGGAATGGCCCGCGGCGGCCAGGGCCAGGTCGATGTGGCCGGCGAACACGCCGCCGTCGATCGTGGTGCCCATCGCGGTCCGGTGCGGGAAATGCCGGACGAGGTTGCGGCGGCGCAGCGCGATGCCGTCGATGCCGACGACGGGCGCCGCCGCGTCGATCAGCCGCTCCAGCAAATAGTTCGCCTCCGGCTTGCCCGCGCCGCGGTAGGCATCGACCGGGACCGTGTTGGTAAAGGCGCCGCGCACGTCCATGAACACCGCCGGGATGGCATAGCCGCCGCCCATGGCGTTCGCCGGCGCATTGGTGGAGCTGCCGGGACCGCCGGTGGACATCATGGCGCCCAAGTTCGCGACCGTGGACACATCCAGCGCCAGGAACGATCCGGCGGCATCAAGCGCCAGCAGCGCCCGCGTCATGTTGTCGCGGCCATGCGCGGTCGAGATAAAATCCTCGGTGTGGTCGGAGGCCCACTTGACCGGCCGGCCCAGCCGCCGCGCCGCCCAGAGCAGCATGATGTACTCGGGATACAGGCCGTTCTTCACTCCGAAGCCGCCGCCCACGTCGGGGCAGCTGACCCGGATCGAGGCGCGCGGCACCCGGAACACCGTGTCGGCGAGCGGATCGCGGATGCCGTGCACGCCCTGTCCGGCGAGCAGCAGGCTATATCGGCCGTCATACTCGCCGATGGCGGCCCGATGCTCCAAAGGCGCCACGATGATGCGGTTGTTGATGAGCTCGAGCTCGACGACATGTGCCGCGGTAAGCAGCGCAGCCTGCACAGCCGCATGGTCGCCGCGTTGAAAGCGGAACGACAGATTGCCCGACACGTCGTCCCAGAGCTGGACCGCGCCGGGCGCCAGCGCATTCTGCGCCTCGGTCACGCAGGGAAGAGGGTCGTACTCGACGGCGACGCGCTCCGCCGCATCGCGCGCGGCGCTGCGCGATGTCGCGACCACGAAAGCGACGGGTTCGCCCACATAGCGCACCCGGTCGGTCGCCAGCGCATAACGGGCGGGCACCAGCATCGGCCCGACCGTTGCAACCTTGATGGCGCAGGGAATCGGGCCCAACCCGTGCAGGTCGGCGGCGGTGAACATGCCAAGCACGCCCGGGGCCGTTGCGCCCTCCGTCGTTCTGATGCCGTTGATACGGGCATGGGCGTGCGGCGAGCGGATGATGGCGGCGTAGGCCTGGCCTGGGCGGTTCACGTCGTCGGTGAAGCGGCCCCGGCCGGTCAAGAACCGCTCGTCCTCCAGCCGTTGCAGCGATTGGCCGGTCAATAGTCCCATGCTGCCCCAAGAACTGGACCTGGGTGGTCCGGCGTGCAGGCAATCACGGCGGAGGCAAGCCGGTCAATCCAGGCGTGGACAAGCATCCTAGATACGGTTGCGCAGGCGCAGCCAAGCCATCAGCGCCGCATCCACCGGCACCGCGGGCACTTCGCGCAGGCGCCAATACCAACGCTTGCGGGCGCTGGAGGACGCGGCGCCCCAAATGGGCGGGCAGGGCCGCGCGCGCAGCCCGGCAAGCCGAAGCAGCAGCACGCAGCGCGGCAGGTGGTAGGCCGAGGTGGCGGCATAGACCAACCCGGTGTGGCCGCGCAGCAACGCGGCGCAGGCGCGTACGGAGGAGAGCGTATTGGTCCCGGTCGTCTCCGTCCTGATCCGGTCGGCAGCCACGCCGCCGCTGCGCAGCAGGGTGGCCATGACGTCCGCCTCCGCCGGGCCAAACCGGCCGACGGCGCCGGTCGGCATGTAGGTGGCGTCCGGCAACCGTTCGCCGAGGCGATGGGCGGCGCGCACGCGGTCCAGCAGGGCGCCGCTGGGCTGGCCGTCAGGGCGCACGGCGGCGCCGAAGATGATGATGACGGATGTCACGCCGGTGGCGCCAATAGGATGCGGTTGACGCTCGACAGCGCGTCAAAGGTCTGCCGCCAGGCGCGGGCGAACGCGGCGGCATCGACCCCGCGGCCCTGCAGCGCCGCCGCGATGCCGCCTACCGTGCGGGCGCCGTCGATCTGGCCCAGGATCGCGGCGGCCAGCGGCGGCAGCGGCACGGGGACGCGCAGGCCGTCGAACAGGAACGGCAGCGTGCCGTCGCCGCGGATGTTGCGGGCCAGCTCGGCCGCGGGCATCTCGCGCGCGACCGGGACGGCGTCGTCCCGCATCGGATCGGGCGCTGGCCTTGCCTCGGCGGCGCGGACGCAATAGGCGACGTGGGTGCTCATGTTGCCCGTGAGTGCCTCAGCCAGGCCGGCGCGGGCGGCCGGGCTCAGCGCGGCGACGCGGGCGCGCAGCCTGGGGTCCGGCAGATACACGGCAGCATCGTAGCGCAGCGGCTCCATTAGGGCTGTGACTTGCAATCCGGCGCCATCCAGCAGCGCCATGAACTCGGGTGCGGTATAGGCGCGGTCGCGTGGGTTCAGCAGCAGGTCATAGAGGCCGGCGTCCCCGCCCTCGATGTGGTCGCCGAAATAGCCGTTGCGGCGCAGCCACGCGGTCTCGGGCAGATAGCGCATGACCCGGCGTGCCACCTCCAGCCGAGCCGGGGGCGCGTCGTCCTCGGGCGCCAACAGCCGCAGCGCGTCCTGCAGCATATAGACGCCGGTGCGGCCGTGCGGCGCATAGACCATCAGGCCCAGCCCGCCGCCGGGCGCCAGCACGGACAGCAGCGCCTGCAAGCCCGCCGCCGGGTCGGGCAGATGATGCAGCACGCCGCAGCAGTCGATGTAGTCGAAGGGTCCAAGGCCCAGTTCCGGCAAATCCAGTAGCGAGGCGCGATGCCAATCGAGGGCCAGGCCCCGCGCCGCCGCACGCGCCTGCGCCACGCCGTGGGCGGCGGCCGAGCGGTCCAAATAGGCGACGCGGCCCGGCCGGCCGGCGCTCGCCATCTGCTGCGCCAGCATGATCGCGCCGTCCCCGGTGCCGCCACCCGCAATCAGCGCCCGCAGCGGCTGCGACGCCGGGCGCGCGGCTTGGAACACCCAGTGGTCGACCTCCCGCAGATGACTCGGGCTGCCGATGACCAGGCGCTTCGACTCGTCCCGCGGGTCCCGCTTCGGATAGGGGAACGCCTCGTATTGCGCGGCGAGCTTGGCGTCGATTGCATCCGTCATGGCAAACACCTATCCCGCGGCGATGCTTTCTTCCAGGACGCGGAACCACCACGCACGCGGCTATTTCGGCATCGGGGCGGAGGGCGTCTCGAAGTCCGCCAACATGGGCGCCCTGCTGCGCACCGGGCACGCGTTCGGCGCGGCGTTCTGCTTCACGGTTGGCGGCGGGTGGGACGCGCGCGCCGGACGGACGGCCGACACCGCCGACACGCCGTCACACGTGCCGCTCTGGCGCTTCCCAGACCCGGCCGCCATCCAGCTGCCGCGGGAATGCGCGCTGGTGGGGATCGAGCTGCTGGACGACGCTGTCGATCTTCCGTCGTTCCGGCATCCATTGAACGCTGCCTATATACTGGGACCGGAGCGGTCGGGCCTGTCCGCGCCGCTGCTGGCGCAATGCCGGCATGTCGTGCGCATCCCGACCCGGTTCGCGCTCAACCTGGCGGTGGCCGGGGCTCTCGTGATGTATGACCGCCTGCTGCAGCATGGCCGATTTGCCGAGCGTCCGGTGGCCAGCGGCGGCCCCGGCCAGGTGGCGGCGCCCCTGGCCGGCCACGGCGATCCGCGGTTTCGCCGCACCGTGCCGGATTGGCTGGCCCCCGGCTGCCGCACTCCGGATGCGGGCGACACATGACACGCCGCTTGTCCTGCCCGGTTGCCCGCCGTATCTCTCCGTTCATGCAATCCAAGCTTCTTCTGACTATGGCCGCTTTGGCGCTGCCTTCGTTCGCCCTCGCCCAGGCCAAGGCGCCCGCGCACGGCACCGCACATTCGGTGCATCGCCCGGTCAGCCCTGCGCCCAAGTCGATCGGCAAGTTCGAGGACTGGCAAGCCGTGACGCACCAGGAGGCTGGGCAGCAGGTTTGCTACGCCTTCGTTCGCGCGTCCGGCTCGCAACCGGCGCTGCCCGGCCGGGGCGAGGTGGTGCTGACCGTCACCCAGCGTCCCGGCGGCCGCGATGCGGTCGCAATCAGCGCCGGGTTCGCCTATGCTCCCGGCACGGAGGTGCAGGTGGCAGTCGACCAGGCGCAGTTCGCGTTCTACACGGCCGCCCGCTCGGCCTTCGCCCATGACGGCCACGCGGCAGTGGCGGCATTCGAGAAGGGCCGCCAGGCCGTTGCGAAGTCGCCGGGTCCGCGCAAGGTCGTGGTGTCCGACACCTTCAGCCTGCGCGGCTTCAGCCTGGCATACGCTGCGGTCAACAAGGCCTGCCCCCCCAAGTGAGCACGACCCTTATTCCAGCAGGTGACCTGACGGAGGCGGAACGTACGCGCATCCTGGCCAAGTCAGCCCTGTTCAACCCGCCCACGGCGCAACTGCCGGATGGGCGGCGCGACCTGGTCGGCCTGACGCGCGACGAGCTGATTGCCGAGCTCGCGGCGATTGGCGAGAAGCCGTTCCGCGCCAAGCAGCTCTGGCACTGGATCTACCACCAGGGCGCGACCGATTTCTCGGTGATGTCCAGTATTGCCCGGCCGTTGCAAGACCGGTTGGCCGAGCGCTTCGTCATCGGCCGGCCAAGCGTCGCCACGGTGCAGACCAGCACGGACGAGACGCGCAAGTGGCTGTTCCGCTTCCGTGACGGGCAGGAGGCCGAGACCGTCTATATCCCCGACCGGCACGAGGACCGCGGCGCAGTCTGCATCTCGTCGCAGGTCGGCTGCACCCTGTCCTGCCGGTTTTGCCACACCGGCACGCAGACCCTGGTGCGCAACCTGGGCGCGGCCGAGATCGTCGGGCAGTTCATGGCGGCGCGAGACGCCTATGGCGAGTGGCCCAGCCCACGGGGGGAAACACCAAGGCTGCTATCAACAATCGTGCTGATGGGCATGGGCGAGCCGCTGTACAATTATGAGAACGTCGCCCGTGCCATGCGGATCGTGATGGATGGGGAGGGCATCGGCCTGTCCCGCCGCCGCATCACGCTCAGCACATCGGGCGTTGTGCCGATGATGGACCGCTGCGGGATGGAGCTTGGGGTCAACCTCGCGGTCTCATTGCATGCCGTGCGGGACGACCTGCGCGACGAGATCGTGCCGCTGAACCGCAAGTATCCGATCGCCGAGCTGATTGCCGCCTGCCGCCGCTATCCCGGCGCCAGCAACGCCCGTCGCATCACCTTCGAATACATCATGCTGCGCGGCGTGAACGACAGCGAGGCCGACGCTCGGGAGTTGGTGCGCCTGATCGCCGGCATACCCGCCAAGGTGAACCTGATCCCGTTCAACCCTTGGCCCGGCAGCGACTACCGGCCGAGCGGACGGGAAACGCTGGAGCGGTTCGCCGCCCTTGTGCAGGACGCCGGTTTCGCCGCGCCGATCCGAATGCCGCGCGGGCAGGACATCCTGGCCGCATGCGGGCAGCTGCGGACCGACAGCCGCCGGAGCCGGCCGGCAGCATAACGGCTCCGGAGCGCAGCCCCGTCCTGCGCGTCCGATGCGGGATGAGGGGTCCAGCAACTTTCATAGCGCCGTCGCCGTTCCACGCCGGCATTTCCGGCCAGCATTATCAACAGACGAGCGCCAATGACTCTCATCACCTACGCCCTCGTGCTGCTGACCGGGGTTATGAACGCCATACATTCGGGAACCAACGCCAAGCTCAACCAGTCGCTGGAGCATCCTTGGTGGGCTGGCGTAATGGTGTGCCTGATCTCGGGCATCGTCCTGCTCATCGGCGCCGGTTTCGCCCGCGAGAGTTTCCCCGCCGCATCTGGGTTCAGCGCGACGCCCTGGTGGGCTTGGCTCGGCACGGCCATCGCGGCGATCCCAGTCATCTCGACGCTGTTCTTTGCCGGGCGGCTGGGCGGGGCGGCGTTCAATGGGCTCGTGGTGACGGGCACAATCGTTTTCTCGATCTTCCTCGACCACTACGGGCTCCTCGGCTTCTCCGTACATCAGGTAAGCCTCCCGCGCATTGCGGGCGGCGCACTCATGCTCGCGGGTTTGGCGCTCGTGTGCTTGTTCTAGCGGGCTCAAGGCCCGGCTTGCCACGCGACGCAGGCCGGCTGACAGTTTCGGCCGATGTCTCATGGCGCCACTGAACGGATCGCCCTGCCGCTCGGCCTGCTGTCGGCGGCCGCTTTCCTCTCGTCGGCCGGGGCGCGCGTCGTCGACCCGCTGCTGCACGCGATCGCGACCGACTTCGCGGTGGGCGTGCCTGACCTATGGATTGTCATCGCGGCGTTCACGCTGCCTTACGGACTCAGCCAACTCCTGTTGGGGCCGGTGGGCGACCGGTTCGGCAAGCTGCGGGTCATGCTGGGCGCGCTTGCGGGCTACGCGCTGTTCACCGGAGCCTGCGCGCTGGCATCCGACCTCGCCAGCCTTTCGCTGCTGCGGGCTTGCGCCGGGGCGGCGAGCGCCGGGCTGATCCCGGTCGGCATGGCCTATATCGGCGACGCCGTGCCCTATGAGCAGCGGCAGGTCACCCTGGGCAAATTCCTGACCGGCATCGTCCTGGCCCAAATCCTGGCAGGACCCGTGGGCGGTATCTTTGGCCAATATATCGGCTGGCGCGGCGTGTTCTTGGTGTTGGCGCTGCTGGCGGTCACGGTCGCCATAGCCTTGGGCGCGCGCATCCGCGGCTTGCCGGACCGGCGCAGCCCCGGCCGGATGTTCAAGCCTGAGAACTATGTCCGCATGGCCACGCATCGCACCGGACGGCTGGTGCTGGTAGCGGCTGCGCTCGACGGCGCCTTCTTCGTAGGCTTCTTCCCCTATCTCGCGCCCTACCTGCACGAGCGCTTTGGCTTGAGCTATGCGCAGGTTGGCGTGATCCTGGCGTGCTTCGGCTTGGGCTCCTGGTCCTACACGCGGTTCGCGCAACGGCTGCTGCGGCGGTTCGGCGAAAGCGGCATGGCGCTGGCCGGCGGCCTGCTGATGGCGGCCGGGCTGGCGGTCGCAGTGGCAAGCTGGCGGTGGTGGCTGTTCGTGCCGGTCGAATTGGCGCTAGGCCTCGGGTTCTTCATGCTGCATTCCGTGCTGCAGGCGCGCGCGACCGAGATGCTGCCCCAGGCCCGGGCGACGGCGGTCGCAACCTTCGCGTGCCTGCTGTTCCTTGGCCAGAGCGCGGGAGCGCTGCTGGTCGGCGCCGCGATCGCCCGCTTTGGCTATCCGGTCGCATTCATGCTTGACGCCGGATGCGTCGTGTTGCTGACGCTGTGGTTGGCGTGGATGCTGCGGCGGGGGCCAGCCTGATGTTGCGATTCGCGCCGGGCCGACCATCTTACTGGCATGGATGATACACCCCGCACTTCGACCGCCGTTGACCACCTGGACCGGCACGACGCCGAACGCACGCCGTCGACGTCGAAGCCGCATGACCCGAAGCTGCCGCCTGAGGTGGGCGGTCCCAAGGGGCCTGAGCCGACACGCTTTGGCGATTGGGAGCAAAAGGGCCGCTGCACCGATTTCTAGTTGTGATGAGCAAGCCGCCGGTTCACCGCGGCCTTGACGGTGTTTTCCAATAGGCAGGCAATGGTCATTGGCCCTACGCCGCCAGGCACAGGGGTGATGGCGCCGGCGACTGCACCGCATTCTTCATAGGCGACGTCCCCGACCAAGCTGCCATCGCGCGTTCGGTTGATGCCGACATCGATGACGGTTGCCCCGGGCTTGATCCAATCGCCGCGCACCATCTCGGGCCGCCCAACCGCCGCCACTAGGATATCTGCCCGCCGGCACTCCTCAGCCAAATTCACCGTTCGGGAATGCGCGATGGTGACGGTCGCGTCCGCCGCGAGCAGCAGCGCGGCCATCGGCTTGCCGACGATGGCCGACCGGCCCAGAACCACGGCCCGGGCGCCGCGGATCGGGATCGCCGCAGCCGAGAGCAGTCGCATGACCCCGGTTGGGGTGCAGGGCGCGAGCACGTCGAGTCCGTCCTGCAATCGCCCGACGTTTAGCGGGTGGAAGCCGTCCACGTCCTTGGCCGGGTCGATGGCCTCGATGATTGGGCGGGGCAGGAGGCCATCCGGCAGCGGCAGTTGGACGAGGATGCCATCGACCTCGGGGTCGGCGTTCAGTCCGCCGATCACGGCGAGCAGGTCCGCCGCAGCGACATCGGCCGGCAGGCGGATGGTTTGGGCGAGCAGCCCGGCGCCCTGGGCCGCGCGATCCTTGTTGCGGACATAGACTGCGCTGGCCGGGTTCTCGCCCACCAGTACGACCGCGAGGCCTGGCTTGAACGGCAGGGTCGCGGTGCGTTCGGCGATGCGGGCGCGAAGTGCGGCGGCGATCTCCTTGCCGTCGATGACCCGGGCAGTGACGTGGGCCGTCATCAATAGATGGACCAGACGCCTCGGGTCATGCCGATAAACAGCGTCGCCAGCAACGGGCGGGCGACGTATTGCAGCAACAGGATTGCGATGATCGGGCTGATGTCGATGTTGCCGAAGTTGGGCAGCACGTTGCGGATCGGGCGCAGCAGCGGCTCGGTCACTCGAGTGAGGAAATCCCCGATGGTCCAGACGAGCCGGTTGCGCGTGTCGAGCACGCCGAAGGACGCCAGGGTGCTGAAGATGGCCGACAGGATCAGCGCCCACACCATGAGATTGATGATGGCGTCAAACAACTGAAATAAGCCTGAGATCACGTGGGGCCGCCTCCTGGACAATGCGGCGGACCCTACCCATGCGTCAGGCATGGTGCAACCAGGCGCAGAATGTGCACCGCGTATGCTTGACTTGGTGGACCGTCCTGAGCATTGTCCGCCGCCTGCACGGCGGGGCTGTAGCTCAGTTGGGAGAGCGCCTCGTTCGCAATGAGGAGGTCAGCGGTTCGATCCCGCTCAGCTCCACCACCGCTGTGTCAATGGGTTAGCCGTTTGTCCGGGCCGAAATTGCACATTGAAAAATACGCAACGGATCAATTGCGGACCACTCGGGACGACATATCGGGTTGGTGGGCTCCTTAGTGGAAGTGTGTCAGATCGGTCGATCAGATCGCTAGCGAGCGGTTTGGAAGCGCACCCTCGCGTGAAGATCGGGTGCTGGCAGTGGCATGTCAGCCCAGCAGTCAGGCAAAGCCCCATCCGGGCGCATGGTCCGCAGGTGTGGCATGCAGCCCGAATAGGTCCAGAAAGCCTCATCCGGGGGCGTGCGGCGCGGCGCCATGCTACGGTAAGAAGTGCACGTCGGTGGCGGCAAGCATCGCCCAGCGCCGCGGCGAGATGGCTGGTGGCGGGAGCAGGCAGGCCGCCAGCAGCACTCCTTGCGTCAGGCCAGGGGTACGCCGGGCAGGGCGTGGGGAAGGTGGGCCGCGGCGGGCGGCGGGGTGTCGAAAGGGAACGGCTCGTCTATCCCGGCCAGCAATTGCATTATCGCTAGCCGGTAAGCGGCCAATCCGTCCTGCAACGCGGCGGCAACGGGTGGGGCCGGCTCGCCTATGGTCATCCGCCGTGCGCCGCCGAGCGCATGCCCAGCGCCTTGGCCCCGCGTACCAGGGCGGCCTCGTTATATAGGCCCGCCGGCTCCGCTGCCCTCGGCATCCAGCGTGCTGCCCTCATCCCCGTACAGGCCGCTACACCGCTACATAGCGGTCTTAGGTAGAGACATCGAGTTGTGGTGCCGCTACAGGGCAAGGGGACGTAGCCGGACCGTCTTGGTAATTTCCGTTGTGTGAGCAATGCTGTAGCGGCATAGGGATATCAGACCCCCTTCCCGGGCGGAAAGGGGTGCTTCGGGGTTTCCGGCCTGGGGCAGGTAGCGCGCCCGAACATCGGCAAACGCCGCCTCGGTGTAGCTCTTCACAACATCGCTTCCCATGCGGATGTTCGCGGGCCGCAGCCCAAACGGAGCCAGCACGCGCGCAGGCTGGGGTGGGGTCATCGGCTTACCCCCCACACCACTCGGACTAGGGACGTTCTTCCAGCTTGTGCAGCTCCCCCACTGTGGCGGTTGAGGGCATCTGCCACGGCTTGCCGGAGGGGAACCGGGTGCGGCGCAACAGGTCGCGCACGTCCACCAGCAGCAGCGCTCCGACCTCAGCGCCGTCTGCCGCCTAGCCGCCGAACACGTTCAGCAGCGCCGCCCGCGCACGCGCCTGCCAGGCGCCGCCGGCATCGTCTGCAACCGATAACAGGGGCACGGATATGTCCCCCTCGCGATCGCCAATCGCGTCGGGCATGGCTGGATCCAGTGGCAGTGACATGCGCCGGTCGGCCGCCCAGCGTGCGAGCTTTTGCGCCAGCTTCGCCCAGGCCCCGGGTGCGCGCAGCTTGGTAGCTGCCTCGCCTGCGCCTTTGCTTTGCAGCACCACCGGCACCGCTTTATCCGCCAGGGTAGACGGCAGTGCCCCGATGCCGGCCAGCGCTAGGGGCGCGAAGGTGCGGAAGCGGACGGGCTGGTGTTCGCCATCCACCTCTACCACGCCGATCACCTCGCCGCTTCACTCAAAGCCGCTGTTCAGCACGCCCCGCAATTCCTCGTTCTGGCCAACGTAGCTGTCCGGCATTATGTGGCAAGCACACCTAGCAGCCCGTTGACGAAATCGGCTTGGCTTGACTCCTTTTCAGTCTGACAAGGGTGGTTGGTATCGGATGGCGCCAGGACGGCAACAGGAACGTCAGTCGGACATGATGGTATCGTGGGCGGAGCTGCCGCGGTCACCTGGGCACGTCTTCTACGGCCGATTGCAAACGGAGCTGAACGCGGCGGGCTTTGACGGGTTTGTGGAAGGCCTATGCGCGCCGCTTTACGCGGCGTGGCGGGGCCGTCCATCGCTGCCGCCTGGACGTTACTTTCGCATGCTGCTGGTCGGCTATTTCGAAGGCATCGACAGCGAGCATGGACTGGAGTGGCGCTGTTCGGACAGCCTGTTGCTGCGCGAGTTCCTGCGGTTGGGCGAGCGCGCGCTGGTGCCCGACCATTCCTGGTTGAGCCGCATCCGCGCGCGCCTGCCGCTCGAGCTGCACGACCAGGTCTTCACCTGGGTGCTGCAGCGCCTGGCTGAGCACGGCTTGGTCCGCAACGAGCGGATCGGCGTCGATGGTTCGACGATGGAGGCCAACGCGGCGCTGCGCACGATCGTGCGGCGCGAGGGTGGCGAGATCTACCGGGAGATGCTGGGGCGCATGGCCGCCGAGAGCGGCATAGAGACGCCGACAGCGGACGATCTGATCCGGCTGGACCGCACCCGCACGGGCAAGAAGCTATCTAACACGGATTGGGAGAGCCTCACCGACCCGGATGCGCGGATCGCCCGGATGAAGGACGGCCGCACGCACCTGGCCTACAAGCCCGAGCATGCGGTGGACCTCGACACTGGCGCGGTGATTGCGGCCGAGATGCACCCTGCGGACCAAGGCGACACCACTACTCTGCCGGGCACGCTGGCGAGTGCCGCCACGCACCGGGCTGCCGTCGATGCGGAACCGACACCGCAAGACCCGACTGAACTGGCGGCCGACAAGGGCTACCCCTCCCGCGCAGGCCTGAAGGCGATGGAGGACCGGCCGTTGAAGAGCCGCGTTTCCGAGCCTCGGCGCGACGGGTTCCTGCGCTGGCACGGCGATGATGCCGCGCGCCGTGCGGTCTACAACAACCGCGCCCGGCTGCCCTCAGAGGTGGCCCGGCAGGCCTTCAAGCTGCGGGCCGAACTCGTGGAGCGCGCCTTTGCGCTGATCCCGGACCGCGGCGGCATGCGTCGCGCCTGGCTGCGCGGCCGCGAGAACGTCCACAAGCGCCACCTGATCCATGTCGCCGGATACAACCTGGGACCGATCATGCGCCTGCTGACCGGTGCTGGGACCCCACGAAGGTTCCGAGTACGGGATTTGGTCTTGTTTGGCGTGCTTCCAGCCGTTGATGGCGGTTGCATCCTGCTGTTCGTCGCCGTCGCCAGCAATCAGATCGCAGCGCTCGCAGTCAACCTCCGACCAGACCCTTTCACCTGAAAGCCTATTTCTTCAACGCGCTGATAGTCGCGGTAGATCCCATACCGAAGGAAGTTCGAGGAGGCGATCGATGCTGGACCGTGTATCCGCAGCAGCAGACAACGATGACGCGGGCAGCGAGACGCTCGCCTGGCGGGTGGACGGCATGGATTGCGCCTCGTGCGTCGCCAAGGTGCGGACCGCGGTCGAGCGCCTGCCCGGCCTTTCGAACGTCGAGGTGAACCTGATGGCCGAGCGGCTGACGCTGCGCCGGTCGGCGGACGGCGCTACTCCGACCTCGATTGAGCGCCAGATCGGTGCCCTGGGCTATCACGCAAGCCGGCTCGCAGGAACGGCCGGCCCGTCGCAGGGGCAGTCGCACACCCGCAACGACGTCGTAGGAGGCGCTCACGCGGGCCATACGCAGGCCCACGGCGATGCAGAGAAGGCGGAGGAAAAGGCCGGCGCGCCTTGGTTCCGCACCAACAAGGCACGCCTTGCGGCCCTGCTGGGCATGCTCGTCGCGGCGGCCTGGGTCATCTCATACCTGCTCCCGCGGGAGGCTTACTGGATCTACTTCGCCGCAACGCTGGCCGCCGTGTTCCCGTTCGGCCGCCGGGCCGTGGCGCTGGCCCGCGCCGGCACCCCGTTCTCGATCGAGACCCTGATGTGCGCGGCCGTCCTCGGCGCAGTGGCCATCGGTGCCGCCGAGGAGGCGGCCGTCGTCGTGCTGCTGTTCGCAGTGGGCGAGCTGCTGGAGAACGTGGCCGCCGGCCAAGCCCGCGCCGGCATCCGGGCACTCGCGTCCTTGATCCCGCGCACGGCCCGGCGGGTAGATATAGGCGGCCAGATCGAGGAGGTGCCAGCCGGGTCGCTGCGCTTGGGCGATCTGGTGCAGGTGCGTCCCGGCGACCGCCTGCCCTGCGACGGCGAGATCGTGCAAGGCCGCTCCGCCCTGGACGAGAGCCCGATCACGGGCGAGAGCGTGCCGGTCGCACGCGGCCCGGGCGAGCCGGTGGTGGCAGGCTCGATCAACGCCGACGGCGTGCTGCAGGTGCGGGTGACGCGAACGGCTGCCGACAACACAGTGGCACGCATCGTGCTCTTGGTTGAGGAGGCTTCGGCCTCGCGCGCGCCGACGCAGCGCTTCATCGAGCGGTTTGCGCGCTGGTGGACTCCGGGCGCCATGGGCGCTGCCCTGCTGGTCATCCTGGTTCCGCCGCTCTTGTTCGGCGGGGATTGGTGGACCCGCACCTATCGTGGCCTCGCGCTGCTGCTGATCGCCTGTCCCTGTGCCCTGGTGATCTCGGTGCCGGCGGCGATTGCCTCCGGCCTGTCGGCGGGCGCGCGGCGCGGGCTGCTGGTCAAGGGTGGCGCGGCGCTGGAAGCGATCGGCGCGGCCCGCACGGTGGCGTTCGACAAGACGGGCACGCTGACCGAGGGCAAACCGCGCGTCACCGACGTGGTGCCGCTGCGGGATGGGGTGACCGAGAGCCGCGTGCTGGCCTACGCCGCATCCGTAGAGGACGGCTCGGCGCACCCCTTGGCGCGGGCCATCGTCGCGGCGGCAAACGAGCGGGCCGTAGCGGTGCCGCCCGCCGCAAACGCGCACGCCGTCGCGGGCCGCGCGGTAGAAGCGACGGTGGGCGGGCGCCGGGTTGCTGTGGGCAGCCCGCGCCATGCGGCCGAGGCCGGCCCAGGCTTGAACCTAGAGACATTGGCCCGCGCCGAGGCGCTGGAGGCCGATGGCAAGACCGTGGTGGCCGTCCTGCTGAATGGCGAGCCGTATGGCTTGATCGCCATGCGCGACGAGCCGCGGGCCGACGCGGCGGCAGGCATCGCGGCACTTCGCATCCTGGGCGTGCGCGCCGTCATGCTGACCGGCGACAACGAACGCACGGGACAGTCCATCGCCGGCACTCTGGGCATGGACGTGCGCGCGGGTCTGTTGCCAAAGGACAAGCTGCGCGAGATCGCGGCGCTCAAGGCGCAAGGCCCGGTGGTGATGGTCGGCGACGGCATCAACGACGCCCCGGCGCTGGCCGCTGCCTCGGTCGGCGTCGCCATGGGCGGGGGCACCGACGCGGCGCTGGAAACTGCGGATGCCGCGTTGATGGGCGAACGGGTATGCGGCGTTGCCGAGCTGGTGGCGCTGTCGCGGGCGACGCTTGCCAACATCCGGCAGAACGTCGGCGTGGCCGTGGGGCTGAAGGCGGTGTTCCTGGTGACCACGCTCATGGGGATCACCGGGCTGTGGCCGGCGATCCTGGCGGACACGGGGGCAACGGTGCTGGTGACGATGAACGCTTTGCGTCTTTTGCGCTGGCGTTTCGCTGCACCGGAGATTTGTTGATGGACGCTGGTAAGCGAGCAATGACGGCTCTGTCGCGACGACCGTGCTGGCGGCTGGCCGCGGAAGGCCCAACACAGCGGTGTGGTGGTATTGTCACGTTTGGCCGCTACGGCGGCCTGGCTTGAAGCAAGTCGGCGACGTGCTAGGTTTGGGGTGATGCTCAAGGCCGCACATCGGTTCCTGACCGTGCTTATCGTGTTTGCCCTCATTGGCGGACCGACGGCGCATCTTGTGCAGCCTGCCCTGGTTGCCGCGCAGACGATGGCCGACATGCCTTGCGACATGACGATGCCAATGACGACTCCGACGGCGGACGTGGGGCAGGGCACGCCGATGCCCCCCTGCAAGGGCCTGACGCCCGACTGCATGAAGCAGATGGGGTGCGTCGTTGATGTCGCCTTGCCGGCGCGGCTAGCAAGCGCTGACTTGGCGGTGCCTTTCAGCACAGTCGACTACTGGTCCGCCTGGCCGTCGATGTCCGGGGTGGTCCGCGCGCCAGAGCCCCTTCCCCCTCGAACTGCCTAAGTCCAACCGACGCACACCCGAGGTGCGTCCAACGGCAACCGGTTGTTCACTGCCCGCATACGCCTGACCGCGGCACCGGGCTACGAAGGGTTTCCCCATGACCAACACACGTATTCTCGCGGGCGCCACGGCGTTCGCCTGCGCCTTTGCGCTCACATCCTTCCAGGCGCAGGCTGGCGCCTCCAACTACCGCTTCGAACTCGTCGGCAAGCCGCGGCTTATGGCTAAGAAGGACATTGTCCAGGTCCGGCTCGTGCGCGTCGCGGATGGCAATCCCGTCCCAGATGCCGTCATCTTCGAGAGCAAGGCTGACATGGGTCCTGCCGGAATGGAGACCATGACGGCGCCGGTAAAGCTCCTGGCTCCAAAGGCCGGCGTCTACAGCTTCGAGATCGACCCTGGCATGGCCGGCACCTGGGCGCTGCATCTCGCCGCCAAGGTGCAGGGAGAGCCGGAGACCGTCCGCGGAACCGTCAACGCCGATTTGGTGAAGTGACGTGCGCGCCCTGCGAACGCGATACCGCGCTGGCGCGATGCTGGCGGCCGGCCTGCTCGCGTGCACGCCTATCGTGGCGCAGCCCGCGGACACTCCGCTGGGCGCCACCGTCGAAAGCTTCCTGGCAGCCGGACGGCGGCTGAGCCCGGCCCTGCGCGCGGCGGCTCTGGACACCGAAGCCGCGTCGGCCAGGGCCGGTGGCGCGGACAGGCTGGATGACCCGACCATCAGCGACAGCTACACCTATTACAAAGACCCTGGGGTCTTCAGCGCCCACACTGTGATGCTGACCCAGGCCTTCCCGCTATGGGGCAAGCGGAGCCTGCGCCGGCAAGCTGCCATCGCCGACGTCGATGCCAGCCGCGGACGGGAGCGGGCCGCCCGGGACGAGCTGGACGAGAGGATCAAGGTCGCCTTCGTGCAGCAAGTCCTGCTCACCCGCGACATCGCCGTGAACCGGGAGATCGCGGACCTTGCGCACCGCATGAAGGGGGCAGCCTCGGCCCGCTACGGCCAAGGTGGAGGCGACCAGGTGGCCGTCATCCAGGCGCTCGGCGAGGAGACGGCGGCCAAGACGGAGAGGGTCAGGCTAGAGGGCGCCAGGGATGCGGCCCGCGCGCGCCTGAACACGCTGATCGGACGGTCGGCAGACGCGCCCCTGGCCGAGCCGGTGCGCGTGCGGCCGCTGCCGTCCGTCGAGCCGGTTCTTGCCGTCCTCGTCGAGCGCGCCCGGGCGGGGAACCCGACGTTATCTGCCAACACCGCCGCGGTTGCCGCCGCCCGCACGCGGAGCACGCTGGCCGACAAGGCATGGTATCCGGACGTGACCGTCGGCGCCGGGCCGCTGGTCCAGACCAACAACCGCCCGGTCGGATTCGCGGCCACGGTCGGCCTGAACATCCCGCTGCCCTGGGGACGCGAAGCATCAGCGCAGCGGGAGGCGGCGGCCCAGCTCGGCGCAACGCAACAGCGCTACGAGGCGGCACGCCTGGAGATCGAGGGCGCCCTGGGCGAGGCAATCGCCCGGCTCCGGGCGGCCCGCGCCACCGAGGCGCTGCTGCGCCGGGAGGTGATGCCCCAGGCGCGCGCCGCCTTCAAAACGGTCCTGGCCGGCTACAGCCAGGGCAGGGGCGAGCTGGCGGCCGCCATCACCGCCGAGCATCAGATGCATGATGTCGAGCTCCGCCTGCTCCAGGCCCAACTAGACGCACAGATTGAGGCGGCCGCCATCGAACGCCTCATTGGAGGCGACCTTTGATGCGAGCCGTCATTGCCGCCTGCGCGGCGGCTCTCGTTGCGGGCGGTGTCGCGCATGCGGAGGACGCTGCCCGGCAGCCGCTTTACTACCAGGACCCGCACGGCAGGCCATACTACGCGGCCGGTCCTAAAAAGTCGGCCGACGGCATGGAATACCGGCCCGTCTTCGAGGACCTTGCTCCCACTAGCGCGCTTTCTCCGGAGGCGGGCGAACCGGCCTCGCACCAGGCGCGCGTGCCTGCTCCGGCAAGCCGGCCTGCCGACCCTGGGCGCATCCTCTACTACCGCAACCCCATGGGCCTGCCCGACACATCGCCGGTCCCCAAGAAGGACTCGATGGGCATGGAGTACATCCCCGTCCACGAGAACGAGGCCGCCGACGCGGGTTCGGGGCTGGTCACCATCGCGCCGGGACGGATGCAGGTCCTGGGGGTTCGCACCGCGCCGGTCGAGACACGGGCCGCGCTGACCCGCACGGTCAGGGCAACCGGGACGGTGCAGTTCGACGAACGCCGGATGGCGGTCGTGAGCACGCGGGTCGGCGGCTGGGTCGAACGCCTAGCAATCGGGGCGACTGGCGATGCGGTCCGGCGCGGCCAGGTCATGGCGGACCTCTACTCGCCCGACCTGGTCGCCTCGGAGGAGGAGTTCCTGGTCGCGTCGCGCATCGGTGCCATGGCCACTGCCGCCGTCCAGCGCCTGCACGCCCTGGGCGTGCCCGACGATGAGATCGCCCGGCTGCGGCGGACGGGCAAAGCGGCGCAGCGCATCCCGGTGCTTGCGCCGGCCGACGGCATCGTGACGGAGAAGATGGTCGTGCAGGGCACCCGCGTCGGGCCGGAACAGCCGCTCTATCGGACCGCCAGCCTCTCCCCCATGTGGCTCATCGCCGAAGTCCAGGAGCAGGATCTGGGCGCGGTCCGCCCAGGGCAGCAGGCCAAGGCGACGTTCGTCGCCTTCCCGGGCCGTGGATTCGAGGGCACCGTGGACTTCATCTACCCGAGCCTGACGGCCGAGACACGCACCGGGCGCGTGCGGATTGTCATGCCGAACGCGGACGCGGCGCTGCGGGCGGGCATGTTCGCCAACGTGGAAGTCGAGGCGCCTGCTGGAGCAGGAACCGGGCCGACACTTGCCGTCCCGTCCTCGGCCGTCCTCGACAGCGGCACGCGCCAGGTCGTCCTGGTGGACCGGGGCGAGGGGCGGTTCGAGCCGCGCCCGGTGCGCATCGGCGCCCAGGGTGACGGCCGGGCTGAGATCCTCGACGGCCTCAAGCCAGGCGAGAGTGTCGTGGTCGGCGCCAACTTCCTCATCGACGCCGAAAGCAACCTACGCGCTGCGTTGCAGGCGTTCACGGCGCCCAAGGAGCAGGGCCGAACCGCCGGACAAGGGGGCAAGGCCCCATGATCGCCCGGATCATCGCCGCATCGGCGCGCAACTGGCTGCTCGTCGTGCTCACGACCGTCTTCCTCGTCGGCGCAGGAGTTTGGGCGGTGCTGGAGACGCCGCTCGACGCCATCCCCGACCTCTCCGACACGCAGGTGATCGTCTACACCGACTATCCCGGCCAGGCGCCGCAGGTGGTCGAGGACCAGGTCACCTATCCGCTCACTACGGCGCTGCTGGCCGTGCCGCGGTCAAAAGTGGTGCGCGGCTTCTCGGCGTTCGGGGCCTCGTTCGTCTATGTCGTGTTCGAGGACGGCACAGACCTGTACTGGGCCCGGAGCCGAGTCCTGGAATACCTCAACTTCGCGCAGAAACGTCTGCCTGCGGGCGTGACGCCCTCGCTCGGCCCCGACGCAACCGGGGTCGGCTGGGTGTATCAGTATGTCGTGGTGGGCGCGCAGCACACACTGGCCGAGCTCCGCAGCCTGCAGGACTGGCTCATCCGCTTCCAGCTCACAAAGGCGTCCGGCGTGGCCGAGGTTGCCTCGGTCGGCGGCTTCGAAAAGCAATACCAGGTCGTCGTCGATCCGCGGAAGCTGCAGGCGTTCGGCATCCCGCTGTCCCGCGTGACGGAGGCGGTGCGCGGCAGCAACCGCGACGTCGGCGGCCGCACCATCGAGATGACCGAGACCGAGTACATGGTGCGCGGACGCGGCTATCTAACAGGCTTGGGCGACCTAGAGCGGGTGGTGCTCAAGGCAAACCCGAACGGCACGCCCGTGCTGCTGCGCGACGTCGCACGGGTGCAGCTCGGCCCGGACGAGCGGCGCGGCCTGTCGGAGCTGGACGGCACGGGCGAGGCGGTCGGCGGCATCGTCGTGAAGCGCGACGCCGCGGACGCGCTGACCACCATCCAGAGCGTCAAGCAGCGCATCGCCGAGCTGCTGCCGAGCCTGCCCGAGGGGGTGTCAATCCAAGCCGTCTATGATCGATCCGAGCTGATCGAACGGGCCATCGCCAACCTCAAGCGCACGCTGATCGAGGAGAGCCTGATCGTCTCGCTCGTCTGCGTGGTGTTTCTGCTGCACGTCCGAAGCGCCCTGGTCGCGATCCTGACCCTGCCGATCGGCGTGCTGCTGGCCGTGCTCGCCATGCACGCGATCGGCGTCGGCTCCAACATTATGAGCCTGGGCGGCATCGCCATCGCGCTCGGGGCCATGGTCGACGCGGCCATCGTCATGATCGAGAACGCGCACAAGCACGTCGAGCGTCTTAAACCCGGCGAACCCCGTGGTCCCGCGCTGATCGCAGCCGCGCAGGAGGTCGGGCCGTCGCTGTTCTTCAGCCTGCTGATCATCGTCGTGTCGTTCCTGCCGGTGTTCAGCCTGGAGGGGCAGGAGGGCCGGATGTTCAAGCCGCTGGCCTACACCAAGACGTTCGCGATGGCCGGCGGCGCGCTGCTCTCGATCACGCTGGTGCCCGTGCTCATGCTGGCCTTTGTGCGGGGTCGGATCATCCCGGAGCGGCGCAATCCGATCAACCGCGCGCTGATCTGGCTGTATCGGCCGCTGATCCGCGGCGTGCTGCGCGTGCCGCTGCTGCTGATCGTGCTGGCGGCGGGGGCGCTTGCCGTGACCGTTTGGCCCGCCCGGCAGCTCGGCAGCGAGTTCATGCCGGAATTGCGCGAGGGCACGCTGCTCTACATGCCCGTGACGCCGCCGGGGCTGTCCATCACCAAGGCGGCTGAACTCCTGCAAACCCAGGACCGCATCATCAAAGGCTTCCCGGAGGTCCAGTCCGTGTTCGGCAAGGCGGGCCGGGCGGCCACCGCGACCGACGCTGCACCGACCGAGATGACGGAGACCGTCATCAACCTGAAGCCTGAAAACGAGTGGCGCGCGGGCATGACGCTCGACAAGCTCAAGGCGGACATGGACGAGGCGCTGCGCCTGCCCGGGGTCAGCAATGCCTGGACACAGCCCATCCGCGCCCGCATCGATATGCTCTCCACCGGCATCCGCACACCCGTGGGTGTGAAGGTGTTCGGCCCCGACCTCGCTCAGCTTGCCTCCATAGCCGCCCAGGTCGAGCAGGTGGTCCGCAACGTGCCCGGCACCACCAGCGCCTTTGCCGAACGGCTGGAGGGCGGGCGCTACCTTGAGATCGCGCCCGACCGCGACGCCATCGCCCGCTACGGCCTGTCCGTCGGCGACGTGCAGGACGTCGTGGCGACGGCGCTCGGCGGCGAGACGGTCACGACCACCGTGGAGGGCCGGGAGCGCTATGGCGTCATCGTCCGCTACCCGCGCGACCTGCGCGACGACCCCGGGTCCATCGGCGACCAGGTGCTGGTGCCGACGCCGGGCGGCGCCATGGTCCCGCTCGGCCAGGTGGCGCGCATCGGCCTGACCGGCGGGCCGCCCTCGATCCGGACGGAGAACGCGCAGCTCGCCGCCTATATCTACGTGGACATACGGGGGCGCGACATGGGCAGCTATGTCGCCGATGCGGCGCGGGCGGTGCGCGAGCAGGTGAAGCTTCCGCAAGGCTACCGCATCGAATGGAGCGGGCAGTTCGAGAATTTGGAGCACGCCAAGGCCCGGCTGATGCTGGTCGTGCCGGCGACGCTGATCGTGATCTTCCTGCTGCTCTACCTCAACTTCGGCCGCCTCACGGAGACGCTGATCGTCATGCTGTCAGTGCCGTTCGCCTTGGTGGGCGGCGTTTGGCTGATGTGGTGGCTCGACTACAACGTCAGCGTCGCCGTGGTCGTCGGTTTCATCGCCCTGGCCGGCGTCGCCGCCGAGACCGGCGTGATCATGCTGATCTACCTCGACCACGCGCTCGATGCTGTCCGCACGGAACGGGCCAAGGAGGGCGGTGCGCTGAGCCGGGCCGATCTGAATGCCGCCATCATGGAGGGCGCCGTCGAGCGCGTGCGACCGAAGATGATGACGGTCGTGGCGATCATGGCCGGCTTGGTCCCGATCCTTTGGAGCACTGGAACCGGGTCGGAGGTGATGCGCCGCATTGCGGCTCCGATGGTCGGCGGCATGGTGTCCTCGACCGTGCTGACGCTGCTTGTCATCCCGGCGCTCTATGCCCTGGTCAAGGGCTGGCGGCTGCCGCACGGAAAGGCGGCTGCCGTGAAACCGCGCCTGCCCGCCGCGTCCCATGCCGCCGAATAGAAAGGCGCGAATTTGTTCGAACCGTCGTCGTACGACCGTGCAGGCTCGTTTAGTGTTCGCGTTCGGGCCGTGCGCGCGGTATCGGCCATCGTTCCCGTAAGCCTACCGGCGAATCGGCATGGCTCGCGCCTGTGAAGGAGTGATAGATGGCCATTGAGGGGGCACGGCTGGGCTCAACAGGTTTGGCATGTGCTGCTCGTCAGCGCTGGGTCGCCGTGTTGCGCTCCTACGTCGCTACGGTCGCAGTCGGCAACTTCGTTTGGGAGGTGGCGCATCTTCCCCTCTACACGATCTGGCATACGGGCACGGCGGGCAGCAATGCGTTCGCGGTTGTCCACTGCACCGTCGGCGACGTGGTGCTCGCATCGGGTATATTCGCGCTCACGCTGCTGATTGCAGGCAACCGCGACTGGCCGGTCCGTAATTTCTGGCGCGTAGCCGTCCTCACGGTCCTGCTCGGTATCGGCTCCACCGTGCTGCTCGAGTGGCTCAACGTCGTGATCTGGAAATCGTGGGCCTATTCCAGCCTTATGCCTGTCCTGCCAGTTCTTGGGTTCGATGTTGGCCTATCACCGCTCCTGCAATGGATCGTCGTTCCTCTGTTCGCGCCGTGGCGCGCTGGTCGGCATCGCAGTGCCGAAACGAGCTAATCCAAGCTTCAGTGTGGGATCACCACCGGTTCGCGCCCAAAATCACGGCACCCAGCGGCGTTGGCGTTGCAAGCCACAGAACCGGTGCCCTCTCGGCACTGCCGGGTGAACGCAGGGCCAACAGTGCCACCGTCGAGGCGAGACCCAGCCCCGAGGACACCAGCAACATGCCCAGGCCCACCCGGTCCAGCAGCAGGCCGAACAGCAGCGGCGCCCCGGCCTGCGCCACGCGTGCTGGCACCGATAGCACTCCCGTCCGCAGCCCGTAGCCGGCCGGGCCAAACAGCGCGAGCGGCAGGGTGCCCTTGGCGATGGTCAGCAATCCATTGCCGGCCCCGTGCAGCACTAGGGCAATCGAGTGAAGTGACCCGAGCGGGCTTCCTACGCGGCGTGAAGGAGAATCCATAGGACGCTCCATGATGGAGGCGTTCAATGGTTCCGCCGGCAGCCCTGCCCTTCCTGGCACATTTCGTAGCTCTGCAAGACCCCCGGCAGATAGCCAAGGTGCTGTATCCCTTGCCGGAACTGCTGCTTTTGCTGCTCTGCGGCACCGTCGCGGGCGCCGACGACTTTGTCGAGTTGGTGCTGTGGGGTAGTGAGCGCCTGCTATTCCTGCGTCGCTTCCTGCCATTCGCACGCGGTATTCCGAGCCATGACACGCTGTGCGAAGTCGTTGCGGCCCTCGACCCGGCGCTGTTCAAGACCTGCTTCACGAACTGGGTCGAGCGGCTGCGCGATGCCGGGCCAAAAACGATCGCGGTCGACGGCAAGACATCGCGGCGCAGCCATGCCCGGGCCAAAGGCCGCGGCCCGCTGCATACGGTCTCAGCTTGGGCGACGGGGCAACGGCTCGTGCTGGGGCAGGAAGCAGTGTCGGAGAAGTCCACCGAGATCATCGCCATCCCGCTGCTGCTGCAACGCCTGGAGTTGGCTGGCGCCTTGGTCACCGTCGATGCCATGGGAACGCAGACCGCCATCGCCCAGATCATTCTCGACGGCGGCGAGGACTACGTGCTCGCGCTCAAGCAGAACCAGCCCGGCCTATGCGCCAAGGTCGAGGCGCTGTTCGCCGCGCCGCCGACGGCGATGGCAGGATTGGGTGTGAGCGGCGCTACTATCTCTGCTTGGCCACGCTCGATGCCGAAACCTTCGCCCGCGTGGTGCGCAGCCATTGGGGGATCGAGAACCGCCTGCATTGGGTGCTTGACGTGGTGTTCCGCGACGACCTGGCCCGGCTCAGGACGAGCCATGGAACCGCGAACATGGCCGTGGTCAAGCACATGGCACTTAACCTGCTCCGGCAGGCAAAGCCGACCCTCAGCCTGAAAAGCCGCAGAAAACGGGCGGGGTGGAACACCGAATACCTCGCCGCCCTCGTCCAACAAACCGCTTAGCCGTTCACTCGATTGCCTTAGGCGGCTGGCAAGGCGTTCCTCGACATGCTGGGCGTCTTTGCCGAGTTCGAAACCAACCTGTTAACGCTTTATGTCTGAAACATTCTGAACAAAGACTTTAACGGAACAATTTCAGAGTCTGAAAATGGCTGTCATGGAATTACTCGTCATTGTTGCATTGCTCGGGTGAATTCCGGCAGGCATAGCGCAAAAGAAGGGTCGGAGTTTCTTCGGATGGTGGCTCTATGGTGCCTTGCTGTTCATTGTTGCGCTAATACATTCCTTGATCATGGTGGATATAAACCACTTGCAGCGTATCCAGGTTCAAGAGGATACTCGGAAGAAGTGCCCAGAATGCTCAGAGCTTGTGCAAGCCGACGCAAGGATATGTCGTTACTGCAATACACGGTTCGGCAACAGCCATGAAATAAGCGGGAAAACTGTAGGAACTGAACACTACGTCAATCTCCGTTCTCAATCCAACATCCCAGCTTCACGGTCTGACTGAGACGAAAGTCCTCAGCAATTAAGTTTCATTCAGCATTTCCATTATCGTCCAGCACTCTCATGCAGTCTTTGCCAACTGGATCCCGCACGCATCGAAGGTCGTGAACAGCTTAGCCACATCTTCGCTACTCAACCGTAGATAGGGCGGACGGAGGTTCAGCCATACATCGTCATCAACATTACGAGCCACCAGCGCTTTCAGACCCGGAATCAACGCGGCCGATGTCACCGCCTTGCGCAACGCACTCAGCACCTCCTGCGCCGCACTTCCCCCGGCGTTGTCCCAGCCAGCATAGACCTGCGCATTCACTGCCGAGGTCACGTTGCTCGCGGCCGAGATCGACCCAGCGCCGCCGATCTGCAGTAATTGGTGCAGATGGCCGTCGTCGCCGCAATAGACCTCAAATCCATCCTTCGCGAAATGATCGACATACGCGCGGGTATTGGCGAAATCGCCGCTGCTGTCCTTAATGCCTTTGACCGCACCGGGATAGGCGCGCAACAGCCGGCCGACCAAGTCCACGGTAAATGGCACCGCCGACTGTGCGGGAAAATGATACAGGAACATCCGAACGCCAGTCCCAGTCCGCTCGATGACCTCGCTGAACCAGGCGAACAGACCATCCTCGCTCGGGTTCTTGTAAAAGAATGGGGGTAAGACCAAGACGCCGGGGCAGCCGAGGTCGGCAGCACGCCGGGCCAGCAAAACCGTGTCCGTCAGCGCCGGTGTTCCGACGCCGGGCAGCAGGCGTGCTGCCGGGATGCCGCGCTCGACCAGGCCCTCCATCACTGCGATGCGCTCGGACACGCCAAGCGAATTCGCCTCCCCGGTCGTGCCCAGAATGGCTAGCCCATTGCAGCCATTCGCTAGCAGCCAACGGCAATGCGCGGCCATGCGGTCGAGGTCGATCGACAAATCCTTGTGCATGGCCGTCAACACCGCAGCGTTCACGCCGCCAAAAAGTGCGTCCGTCATCATCGCTCCGGCTCCTTTCTGATACGGCGCGGAACCCGGGGCGATTGGCCGGGCCAGTCTACCACATGGTGCTCCAGCGGCCCGGCCCGGCGTTCGTTCACCGCGCGGCCACGGACCGAGATGCCCGCCGCATGCACGCTGTCGGGGTCGCCCGAGACCAGCGGATGCCACCATGCCAGGCCCTTGCCCTCTGCGAGGCGGCGATAGGCGCAGGTCGGCGGCAGCCAATCGATGTCGTCCAGCGTGCCGGGCGTCAAGGTCACGCAATCGGGGACCTTTGCTTGCCGGGTCTCATACTGCTTGCAGCGGCAGGTCTCGCCGTCGAGTAGGCGGCAGGAGACGTTCGTGAACGAGAGCTCCTGCGTCTCATCGTCGCGCAGCTTATGCAGGCAACAGCGTCCGCAGCCGTCGCAGAGCGATTCCCACTCCGCCGAGGTCATGCGGTCGAGCGGTTTCATTGTCCAGAACGGGCCGTCCATGTCGAGCATCATAAGCCTCGACAAGCCGTGCGAAAAGGCCTACCGGCGCGGTATCGTCAATGGCTGTTGCTGGATCGGTGCGGATCGCGGGCCCGGCTGCAGCGGCGTCGGCTGCAACGGCACGGGCGGTGGCAGGGCGGGCGCGGCGAGCGGCTCCGATTGCTGACCGAAGCGGGCCAGCACCTGCCGCAGTGGATCAGCGCCTGAATTGGTCGCCTCCATGCTGATGACGATCTGCTGGGCGGCCACGAGGCGGCCGTAATAGGCCTGATTCCATTCCGATTTGCTGCTCAGCAGGCTGCCGCTGATTGAGATACCGGCATAAAGGCCGCGTGCGCGGGTGAAGCCGACGATGTCGGCGCGGAGTGCTGCGGTCGTCGCGCCCTCGATCCCGCCGCCCAGGTCCACGAAGGTCGCGGTGGCGTCGGCACCCAGCTTGAACTGATTGTCCATGACGGCGCTCAGCCCCTTGTCGGACATGATCAGCAGCATGACCTCGGCATCCTGCACCCCAGCCTGGAAGCCGATGCTGCCGCCGCCCATGCCGTAGAACGCCGGCGCCGACCATGACCCGGCCCCGTCCCGCGCCACCAGCACGCAACTGCCGCCCTGGCCGCCAAGCAGGAAGCCAGCGCGGAATATCTGCGGGCAGATCATCACCGCCCGGGCCCGTTTCAGCACATATTGTGCGTCCTTGCCGTCCCGGTCGTTCAACATATCCTGCGCGGCGAGCGTAGCGCGGTCCACCAGCGCCTGCTGTTCGGACTGGGCGTGCGCGGCAAGCGGCAACAGAGCCAAAACAGCCAGCAGAACGTTCCGGACCATTGGGACAGTATCCTTCCTGAGATGGTCGATACTAGCGCCGCCCTATGGCGTTACCAAGCGCTGTTGAACCGATATCTCAAGCCTCCTGCGCCTCGAAGCCTGGCGACTCGTTGATGGAGATCACGCGCCATCCCTCCGGGAGGCGCTCCAGCCGAGTCAATGACAGATTATAGACGGAAAGATGCAGCGCACGGTCGGCGTCGATCGCCATGGTGTGCGCAACTGCGGCCCGGATTGCGCCGCCATGGCTCACGATGACTACGTCTTCGCCCTCGTGGCGCTCCACGAGTCGTTCGAGCGCCGTGCCGACTCGGACCAGCACATCCGCCATGCTCTCCCCGTTCGGCGGCGTTTCGGTCGCGGCCAGCGGCCAAAAGGGGTGGGCTGGGGTCGAGAGCAGTGGTGGCAGCGCTGCATGGCGCAGGCCCTGGTAGTCGCCCAGGTTTTGCTCGATGAGGCCGGGGGCGACCATCAAAGGCTGCTCCGGGTAGCCTGCGGCAAAGATCGCCTCCGCCGTACGGCGCGTGCGGGACAACGGCGTGCATAGCCAAGTGGCGGGCCGGGGCAGCCGCGCCGCCAGCGCCTGATACATCGGAACCTGAGCGACCAGGCTGTCGGGGCAGAGCTGCACGTCCCTGATGCCATAAAGCATCGCACGTTCGTTCTCTGCCACGAGGGCATGCCGGATCAGCCAAAGATTTGTGGGCATTATTCGCCTATGCTCAAAAGTGCGCCGCGCAGCCGGGCCTGACGGAACTGGGCGGCGAATAACCAGACTCCGGCGGCCATCCAGAGGACGTTGAGGCCTATGGCCCACGCCAAGTGGTCCCACCGGATCACCCCGGACAGCGCAGCCCGCATGCCCTCGAACACGTGCGACGAGGGCAACGCCAGCGCGATCGGCTGCACTGCCGCCGGCAGGACGGACACCGGGTAGAACACCGCGGAAAACGGCGTGAGGCCAAACAGCACCGACCACGCCAATGCCTCAGCCCCTGCGCCGTGACGCAGGATCAGGCTGATGACGCCGAGCGCCACCCACCAACCCATGATCATCAGGTTAGCGAAAAACAGCACAACGATCGGACCCATGGCGAACAGGTTGAATGCGTAAAGCAGAAAGGCGATCAGGATTGCCGGCAGCACCCCGGTCAGCATGCGCAGCACCGAGATGCCGATCAGCGCCGACACCATCTCCCAAGGGCGGATCGGGCTGACGAAGACATGGCCGAGGTTGCGGGACCAGAGCTCCTCCAGGAAGCTGATCGCGACGCCCATCTGGCTGCGCAGCGCCACCTCCCACAATAGCACTCCGCCGAGCAGCGCCCCTGCGGCGACCAGGGCCGCCCCACCGGCGCGCCCGACAAGGTAGCTGGCCGTGAAGCCCCAAATGCACATCTGCAAGACGGGCCAATACATCAACTCGAGCAGCCGCGGCCAGGACCGGCGATACAGCGCCAGATGCCGGTACATCAGGCCCCAAATGCGCCTTAGAGAGCCGCCTGTCGTGACGCTCCTAATCATTACGCTCTCGATCATGCGGCCACCGTGCCACGGTTTCGAGCGATGTCGAGGAACACCTGCTCTAGGTCGTTCCGCCCATAGCGGTCCAGCAGGTCCGGCGGCGATCCGCTGTCCACAATCCGCCCCTGCTTCAGCATCAGCACATGGTCGCACAGCCGCTCGACCTCGGCCATGTTGTGCGACGCGAGCAGGATGGTGCAGCCGCTCTGCTGACGGTAGTTCTCAAGCCAGCTTCGCACCATGTCGCCGGTGTCGGGATCAAGGCTCGCGGTCGGCTCGTCCAGCAATAGGACGTCCGGACGGTTGATCAACGACTTCGCAAGCGCCACGCGGGTCTTCTGCCCGGCCGAGAGATTGCCGGCGGGACGGTTGAGCAGGCCCGTGAGATCAAGCTGCGCTGCAAGGTCGCGGATACGTCCCTCCAGCCCGCGCACGCCATAGAGATGGCCGTAAACACGCAGGTTCTCGGCAACGCTGAGCCGGGAGGGCAGGGCGATGTAGGGCGATGAGAAGTTCATCCGGGCCAGCGCCGCAAAGCGGTCCCGCGCCATATCGTGTCCCAAGATGTGAATGGTCCCGGCCGTTGGGATTAGCAGGCCGAGCAGCATGGCGATCGTTGTGGTCTTGCCAGCGCCGTTGCCGCCCAGCAGCCCAAGCGTGCGGCCAGCGGCCAGGCTGAACCCAACGCCGTCCACCGCAAGCACTCTGTCATAGTGCTTGGTCAGACCCTCGACTTCTATGGCATCCATGGCGCGGGATTAGGGCGTCCTGCAGCGGTTCGCCAAGGGCAACATACTGTCGCGCTGATCTGGGTTGCTGATTTCGTAGCTTCAGCCATGTCAGGTCGTCATCGTCACAGCATGGCCCTGGAATAGGCTAATCCCCCGGTCCTGCCCCCATTGCAGGGCGGCGGGCTCGTCGGCCCGGCTCATAACCCATCGCGCAGAGCCAGCCTGCAGCAGGGCCGGATCGATGCCGATCAGGTCGGACGACCAGCGGAGCTGCACGAAGTCCATCTCCATCCGATGCAGGCGCAACAGCGGCAGCAGGGTGGCGGTGACGCCGCGCAGTTGTAGCCGATAGCCGCGGGCGCGGGCAAAGTCGCGGGCAAAGACGAAGGCGGCCGGGTCGGCGAGCACATCGGCAGGCTGCAGGTCCAGCACGATGCGCCTCTGCAACGCGCTCGGCAGGGCAGCGTCGAAGCGCAGAAACTCGGGGCTGAGCAGGCTGCCAACGTTCAGGTTGAAGCTGAATGGACCGGCACCGCGCAGTTCTCGAGGCGCGGACAGCAGCGCCAGCATCCGGCGGTCGAGCACGCGGGTCAGCCGGCGGAACAGCCATGCGTCGGCCTGCGCGCTGCGCCCCGGCGCAAGCATTGCCGTCAGTTCCGAGATGGACAGGTAGCGCTTCTCCCAGGCGAGATGGACGTGGCCGCCCTCCAAGCGACCGATCGGCTTGCGCCGGGCGAACCGGGCCATATCGGCCGCGGCGAGTTGCCGTTCCATGGCCGTTAGGGCGGCGGCGTCGAGCGGCAGAAGTGGGGGCGCTAGGACGGCAGATGCTTCCTGGCGGCGGCAATTCACGGACTCTGCGCTATGGTCCAGCCCAGCGGCGGCCAAGAGCGCCGCGCCGTCCTCTGGCAGGTCGAACATACGGACCAGGCTCTGCAATGCTGCCGGCCCACCCCGGAGCACATCCGCGAACAGGTACGCCAGCGCGGCCAGCGACCGCTGCTGCAGCGCTGGCACATCGCCGCGCCAGGACACCGCCAGGCGTCCGGTCGGAAGGTCGTACATGCGGGCGCGTTCGGCCGTTATCAGCGGGTCGAGTGCGGCGCGCGCCAGCCGAAGATGGTGCGGCTGGGTGAGCCGCGACGGCAGGAGGTCGGCTCGCACCAGCAACACCCGGCGCGCCACGCCGGCCGTCGCGCAATCCCGCACGAGGCCCTGCAGCGCATCGAGGCCGCTGGTGCCCGACTCCACCGCCGCTAGAACGCCGGCTGCTGCTCCTGCGCTCATGCGACGACCATCGAGGCGGCATCCAACGGGGCGGCTGCGTCGAGCAGGGCCGGATTGTTGCAGCCGGCGCGCCCGCCGGGTCCGGTGGCGGAGGCGCGCTCCATGCACTGCCGCAGGGAGCAGCCGCCGCCGTGCGCGCAGGCACCGATCCGCCCGGCTGCCAGCATCGCGTCCACGTGGCGGCCCTGGAACCGGCGAATGCCATGTGCCAGGCCCCAACTCACCGCCTCTTCCGTTTCGGCGCGGTGCAGCACCACCCGGGTTCCGCCCAGCGCCAGCACAGCCTGGTCGACTGCCGATCCAGCCTCGGGCAGGCGTGGTGACCAGTCGAGCTTGACCAGGTCCGGCTCCAGAGCCAGCGGCATGGTAAGCATAAGTGCGTGATGGGACACGCCGTCGAGGATGAGTGCCAGCCCGGCCAGGCGCAGCCGGGTCCGTGCGGTGATGAACGCCTCCGGATCGGCATAGGCCTCGACGAGCGGTATTTCGATGCCGACCTTGGCGCCGACAGCCCGGCACGCTGCGGCGAAGTGCGCAAAACGATCCGAAAGCACGCCGGCCAGCGTAAGGTTCATGTGCAGTGTGGGACCAAGGTCCCGCGCCCCGGCCGTCAATGGGCCGTTCACCTGCAGGTCCTGCCGAAGCACGTCCAGCATCCGGCCATCCAGGCGGCTGGCCAAGTGGCGGAACAGGAACGGGTCCGCATTGGCCTGCCCGACCGCTGCGATCCGCGCTTCCAGCACCGCGACGGAAAACGTGATCTCCCGAAACAAGGGCTGCAGGCGGGACCGGCCGCCCGGAGCGAGCAAGACCGCGGTCTGCCGCTGCATGAGGTCGCTGATGCGGCTGTGCTGGATCACCGCGTCGATGGCGTCGATCGCCCCGATGCTGCCGACCGGCTCCGACAATGCGGGATCGGGCAGGGTATCCAACAGGCGGGCCTGGGCATAGTGCAACACGGTAGCGCCATCACGGGCGAGGGCCCAAAGCGTGGTGACATCGGCCGGGTCCGGCACGTCGATACGGAACAGCCGCGCCAGCGTGTCCATGACCGGGATACCAGCGTCGTCGGAGCGGAACAGCAGCACCAGGTCGTCATTATGCAAAGCGAACACCTGGCCGGCATGGCGCTGCGCCGCGTCGTCCATGACCGCGCGGGCGATGCGGCGGTGATGCGCGCGTGGCGCGGGCGGCTCCATGTGCGACAAATGCAGGACCAGCGCCATCCTGCCCTGCGGCGCCCGCAACGCACGTTCGACGGCGTCGAGTAGATGCTGCCCGATATGGTGCGCTGCACTTTCTGCTGCTCCAGTGGCACTCGCGATGGCGCTGGCCGATTTCAGTTTCGTAATCTCCTTGTCGTCAGCCTATGATGGAGCAGTATGATTACTCGCAAGTTAGCGAATTTCGCCTCTGTGTTCGGCGTGCGTCCCAGATCGCCCGAGCACGCCCGGTTGGAGCCTGGCCGACGGGTCTATGCGATTGGTGACGTGCACGGGCACCTCGCCCAATTGCGCGCGCTGCACGATGCGATCCGGGAGGATTTGGCGGACCGGCCAGTACGCTACCCGGTGCTGGTCCACATAGGCGACCTGATCGACCGTGGCCCGAGTTCCGCCGGTGTGCTGGCGTTGTTGCAGGCCGGATCGCCCGTGCCGGGCCTGCCGATGGTGAACCTGATGGGCAACCACGAATGGATGTTTCTCGCCGCGCTGGCCCGGCAAGACAAGCAGGAGGCTGACCAATGGCTCGATAATGGCGGGACCGAAACCCTGGCGAGCTGGGGCATCCACCCCTCGGTGCCGCCGGCGCGCTGGCCGGAGCTGGTGCCCCGCGCGCATGTGCTATTCCTGCGCGGCCTGGCGGCTCGATATCAACGCGGCGGATATCTGTTCGCCCATGCCGGCGTGCGGCCCGGTGTGCCGCTGGACGAGCAGACCTGGTCGGACCTGCTTTGGATCCGCGCCCCGTTTCTCGACCGGCGCGGCTCCTTGCTGCCGGACGCGCCCGACCTTGTCGTCGTGCACGGACATACGCCGGAGCCCGAACCCACCATACGCCCCAACCGCATCGGCATCGACACTGGCGCAGGCCGGGGCGGGCCGCTCACCTGTGCGGTGCTCGACGGCGACGACGTGCGTTTCCTGCAGGCGAAGTCGCCCATCGAACCAGAAAGAGTCATGCGACGGTAATGCGCCGCTTGCCACGGCCGCAGGGGGACGGTAGCCCATGACCATGCACACTTCCCAGCCCGGGGGCGGCCCAGCCCAGGATACGGACGCCGCACAGGATAAGAGTGGCGCGCACCCGGCAGCGCCCGACGCCGAAGGATTGTCCAATGCCGTCCGCCGCCTCGCCCGAACCAGCGTCATGGTGATCGGCGACGTCATGCTCGATCGCTATGTATATGGCATTGTGGAGCGCATTAGCCCCGAAGCGCCGATCCCGATCCTGACGGTGGCGCGCGAGGTCGCCATGCCAGGCGGCGCCGGGAACGTCGTGCGCAACCTGACTGCCCTGGGCGCGGCGGTGGCTTTCGTTTCGGTTGTCGGGGATGATCAGGCCGGCTCCGACCTAACAGGCCTGATCGGCGGCCAGCCCGGCGTGGAGCCGTGGCTCCTGGTGGAGGGCGCCCGTGCGACCACGGTCAAGACCCGCTATGTCAGCCAGGGCCAGCAGCTGCTGCGGTCCGACCGGGAGGAGACCGGGGCGATCAACCCGAAGCTCGCCGAGCGGATGATGCGCATCGCGCGCGACACCCTCGCAGCGACGTCGGTCGCTATCCTATCCGACTATAATAAGGGCGTGCTGGCTGGAGACATCCCGGCGCAGCTCATCGCTGCGGCAAAGGCCGGCGGGCGTCGCGTGGTGGTGGACCCGAAAGGGTCCGACTACGCCCGCTATGCCGGTGCTGATGTCGTGACGCCGAACCGGCGCGAGCTGGCGGAGGCCACGGGCTTTCCAGTCGATACCGAGGCCGGGATCGTCGCTGCCGCGACCGTGCTGCGCGACGCGCATGGCTTCGGCGCCGTGCTGGTGACGCGGGCCGAGGATGGCATGACCCTGCTGGACGCCGATGGCATCCATCATTTCCCGGCCGAGGCGGCGGAGGTGTTCGATGTGTCCGGCGCTGGTGACACCGTGGTCGCGACCCTGGCGGCTGCAATGGCGGCAGGGCTGCCGCTGCCGGTCGCGGCACGGCTGGCCAACATCGCCGCCGGAATCGTCGTAGGCAAGGTCGGCACGGCGGTGGCGCGGGAGGAGGACCTGCTCTCGGCGCTCACACCCCAAGGCGGCGCGCTGCGCAAGATCGTGACGCGGGAGGCTGCGGCCGAGCAGGTCGAGCGCTGGCGCCGGAGAGGTTGGCGGACCGGTTTCACCAACGGCTGCTTCGATCTGTTGCATCCCGGCCACGTGCATCTTCTGGAGCAGGCGCGCAGCCAGTGCGACCGGCTGGTGGTCGGGTTGAACTCGGACGCCAGCGTCCGCCGCTTGAAGGGCAGCTCTCGCCCGGTGCAGCCCGAGGCCGCGCGAGCGGCGGTGCTGGCCAGCCTATCCGCGGTGGATCTGGTCTGCGTCTTCGATGAGGACACGCCGGCCGAGACGCTGGAGACCATACGGCCGGAGCTGCTGGTTAAGGGCGCAGACTACGCGATCGACGCCGTGGTTGGCGCCGACCAGGTACAGGGCTGGGGCGGCCGGGTCTGGCTGGCGGAGCTGCTGCCGGGTTTCTCAACGACCGCGACCGTGCAGCGGATCGCGGCGGTGCGGAGCGCCGGATAGCTTGATCGACTACTCAGCGCGCAGTGCCATGCGTAGGCTGGTCTGTCCATCAGGGTCCTGTAGCCAGGCCAGCCGCTGAGCGGCCAGGGTCGCGAAGCGATGTAGCAGGGCGCGGCGGCGGGCGGGTGACAGTGCATGCACCGCAGGCTCCCGCAGCACCTCGGCATCTCCATCGCAAGCGACGATCAGCCCGGTTTCCGTGGGCAGCAGCCCCAACGGAAAGTCCATGTCTACTGCAAAATAGACGGTATCAGAGTACTCTCGGTACTCCGGCCATTTATTGTCAGTAATGAAGTCACGAGGCCCCGATTTCACTTCAATGCAGGCGAAGCCACCGTCGGGCCGCAGTGCCATGATGTCCGCCCGGCGATTGTTCGGCAGCGGCATCTCGTGCACCGGGGACCAGCCGAGCTGCAGGCACAGCCGGGACGCGGCGCGCCTGATGGCGAGCGAACGCTCGGGGATGGTCGGTTCGGCGACAGGATCCATGGTTGGTTCTAGACCATCGTCAGCGGGCCGGGAACCGCACTCCTTCAATCCGGTACGATGGCGTCAATGGCCTGCGCCAAGGCGACATCGCGTTCCGACAGCCCGCCAGCGTCGTGCGTGGTGAGCGTGATGCCGACGCGGTTATAGATGTTCGACCACTCCGGATGATGGTCCCGTTGCTCCGCCAAAAGCGCCACCCGGGCCATGAACCCCCAGGCGGCGCTGAAATCCCGGAACTTGAAATCACGGGTAATGGCATCCCGGTCCGTCATGAGGCGCCACGCCGGCAGGATGGCCGCAAGCCGGTCTCGCTGTTCCTGCGATAGCGGCTCGATCTTTGCGGTCGGCTGCATTTGTGTTGACCTCGCGTGTGGGATGGGGCGGATAGGCGCATGCCCATCTATAACCTGCCTCCCGCGCCCGAGGATATTGCCGAACTGGCCGACCGCGCACTGTCGGCAATCCCCAAGGCGTTGCGCCAGCATGTGCGTGGCGTCTCGATCCTGGTGGAGGAGGTCGCCGACGACGAGACCCTGGGCGAGCTGGGCATCGACAATGCCTGGGAGCTGACGGGGCTCTATCGCGGCATACCGCTCGGTCATAAGGACGCAAGCGGCACGCCGCAGGCTCCGGACCTGATCGTACTGTATCGGGAGCCGATCCTCCTGGAGTGGATTGAGGCTGGGGAGGACCTGTTCCGTCTGGTCCGCAACGTGCTGATCCACGAGATCGCCCACCACTTCGGCTTCAGCGACGCCGACATCGCGGCGTTGGAGGCCGATCTGGATTAGAAGCGCAGCACTCGGAGCTTGTTAACCTTTGCCGGGTAGGTTGCGTGCATGCCCGTCGTCATCTCCCTGCAGCCGGTCTGCCCCCAAGCGTCCCCCGATTGCTGTACGCTCGAACATCCGCTGTTCAGCCGGTTGGGAGAGGTGCTGTTTCGTCCGGCGGAGGCGGATGGCGCGCCATCATTGGTTATGCCGCTGGGCCGTGGCTGCGCGGCGCTGCCGCTGCGGTCGCTCCAGGTCGAGCTGTGCATCATGAACGACTCCCCAGATGGCCGGATGCTGGCGCTGATCGCCCGGTCGCTGGACTTTGTCGCCGACCTGCGGCTGGGCGATCCGCTGCCGGTCGAGGTGCTGGGCGGCACTGCGAGCTGGCAGCCGAGCGCTGCGCATCAGCAGCTGGCAGCCTCGCGCATGAAGCTGCAGCTTATCAGCCAGCTTGGCGGGAACCAGCCGACGGATTGGAGCAAGGCGGAACCACGGGCCGTGCTGGCCGCCGCCGCCGGCTCGGGAATGCGGCTGCGGCTGCAGGAGGCCTATGTCGAGGCAGCGGCGAGGCTCGGGCTGCCTGATCCGGCTGCCGCGGTGGCGCTGGCGGAGGCTGCCGCCTACGAACTCGGTTTCGTGGAGGCGCTGCGGGACCGGCTGCTGCGCCGGGTATTGCGGCTGATGGACCGGGTGCGGCACCTGGCGAGCGGCCTTGCGAACAACTTGTCTGGCATCGAATTGCTGTCCCGCGTCAAGCGCCTGACCAGCATCGCGATCGGCAAGATCAGCGCGCGTTTCGCCGACCTGGACAGCCAGACCGAGGTCGTGCTGGACACGCTGCGGCTGCTGAACGTGAGACGCGACGTCATTCGCCAGCACCGGGACTGGCTCTATTGCAGCCTGCGCGGCTGGGAGCCGATCCTGGCGGCGTGGGAGGCGGCAAGCTTCAACTGGTCGGACGGCACCTGGCCGCTGCTGGGCCGCACCTACCGGTTCCTAGCCCCGCGGTTCATGCCGATGCAGGAATGGCAACTGGCCAACCGCATCAAGCTGCAGGACGCCGCATTGGGCGCCCGCATGGTTTGGTGAGCGACCTCCCTGCTACGACTGCAGCCCCCAGCGGCGCACGGTCCGGCGTTCGATGGTGCGGAACACCAGGTTCTCCACCGCGAGCCCGATCAGGATCACCGTCAGTAGCCCGGCGAACACCGCAGGGATGTCGAGTACGTTGCGGTTCTCGAAGATGAACCAGCCGAGCCCGCCCTTGCCCGAGGACACGCCGAATACCAATTCGGCTGCGATCAAAGTGCGCCAGGCGAACGCCCAGCCGACCTTCAGCCCCGTGAGAATCGAGGGGAACGCCGCCGGGATCAGCACGAGATAGACATACCGCAACCCGCGCAGCTCGTAGTTGCGCCCGACCATGCGCAGCGTCTGCGACACGCCCAGGAACCCGGCATGGGTGTTGAGCGCCACCGCCCACAGCACCGAATGGATCAGCACGAACACCAGGCTGCCGGTGCCGAGCCCGAACCAAATCAATGCCAAGGGCAGCAGGGCGATCGCCGGCAGCGGGTTGAACATCGCCGTCATGGTCTCGAGGATATCGGTGCCGAGCCGTGTGCTGATGGCCAGGATCGTGAGTGCCGCCGCCAGCAGGATGCCCGAGATGTAGCCGATCAGCAGGACGCGCAACGATGTCCACGCACGCGCCGGCAGCACTCCGTTGGCGATCTGGTCGCGCGCGGCCTCCAGCGTCTCGGACAGAGTCGGGAACAGCAGGGGATTGTCGAGGAACCGCGCATACAGCTCCCAAACCAGCGCCAGCACGATCAGGAAAAGGGTTTTGCGCAGCGTGCCGCTGTTCCATAACCGCTCGGATAACGGAAGCCGGCGCTCGACCTCCGGCTGGCCCATGCCGGCGTCCATGGCGCTGGCGGCATAAATCAGGATGTCGGGCTCAGCCATGCGCGTCCTCCGCAACAGCTTCGGCGAGGTCGACGTCCTCTGCGCCGCGCTCGCTGAACAGCAGGTCATGGATGCGCGCCTCCAGCCGGACCGCGCTGCCGTCGTCCGCCCGCACCCGGTCGACGCCATCGATCTCGGCCCGCACCCGGCCGGGATGCGCCGACAGCAGCAGGATGCGGTTGCCGATGCGTATGGCCTCGGCAATCGAGTGCGTCACGAACAGCACGGTGAACCTCGTGTCGGCCCAGAGCTGCAGCAGTTCGTCCTGCATGCGGCGCCGGGTCAGCGCGTCGAGTGCTGCGAACGGCTCGTCCATCAGCAGGATATCCGGCTCCATCGCCATGCCCCGCGCGATCGCCACCCGCTGCTTCATGCCGCCGGAAAGCGTGTGCGGCAGGCTGTCGGCGAACTTGGTCAGGCCCACCTTGTCGATATAGGCGCCGGCGCGGGCACGGGCGTCCCGACGCGACATGCGGCGCGCGACCAGCAGTGGGAAGGTGACGTTCTCCAGCACCGTCTTCCACGGCATGAGCTGGTCGAACTCCTGGAACACCATCATCCGGTCGGCGCCGGGGCCGGTCACGCTGCGGCCCTTGATGTTGATGGCGCCCTCGTCGGGCAAAAGGTATCCGCCGACGGCCTTGAGCAAAGTGGACTTGCCGCAGCCGGACGGGCCCAGCACGACATAGCGGTCGCCCCGCTGCACCTGGAAGCTGACCCGGTGCGTCGCCGTGACGAGCGAGCTTGGCGTCTTGTACCGGAGCGTGACCCCGCTTACGTCTAAAAGCAAGTCCGACATAGCTAGTTGCCTGCGAGGTCGTGAGAGATGGGAAAGAAGTAGTCGGTCCAGGCCGTCGGCTTGGTTTTCAGGAAGCCGATCCGGAACAGGTGCTCGGCAAAGCGCATCGTGCCCTGCGGCTTGGTGCTGTAGTCGTCCATGCCGGGCTCGCGCATCATCGCCAGCAGCTCATCCGTGCTCAAACGGTCGTTCGAGCCACGGCGATACATCTCGATGGCCTCCCGCGGGTTCGAGCGGATGAAGGCCTCGGCCTCGATCGTCGCGTCCTTCACGGCCTGGATCAGCTTGGGGTTGGCATCGGCGAACTTGGTGGTGGCGAAGAACATGCCATTGGTCAATGGCGAGCCCATGATGCGGCTGGTGTCGGTGATCACGTGCGCGCCGGGCACATTCTTCAAGGTCTGGAACACGAACGGCGGGGCGGAGAAGTGCGAGGCGACCTCATGCCGCGGGTTCATCAGCGCGACCGCGGCGTCCGGGTGGCTCATCTGCACGGTGTTCCCATCGAGCCTATTCCAGTTCTGCGGGCCGAACTCCGCCGCGGCTGCGATCTGCAGCAGCACCGCCTGCGTGGACACGCGCACGGTGGGCACGGCAATCTTGTCGGTCTCGGTATAGTCTCGCAGCGTCTTGAGCCGAGGGTCGCGCGAAACCAAGATCAACGGCAGGGCCGAGGTGGCGATGATGCCCCTCACCCCGCCCCGGGTGCGGTCCCACAGCAGCAGCATGTTGCCGACGCCGGTGTTGACCACGTCGATGCTGCCGGCCAGCATTGCGTCGGTCGCGTTGCCGCCGCCTGCAAAGGTGAGCCACTCGACCCTGAGCCTCGGCGCGCCAAGGGCGGCCGCATGCTTCTCAATGAGTTGGCGCTGCTCCATGACGTAGGTCGGCAGATAGATGATGCTCGGCTGCCGGGTGACCTTCATAGATGTCGCGACCTGCGCGCCAGCGGTGCAGGGCAATATGAGCGCCAGCAGGGCGACGAGCCAACCGATCAGTTTCATCCTGCGTCCCCTCTGCGCCTCTGTTGGGCATGCCGTCCATTCAGGCAGGAAAGCCGTGCCTGCGCCACCCGTCTTGTGACGGCCGGGGTTTAGCGATACGGCGTAGCGCAGGGTTGGACGGAGGCAGGGTTGCGGGTTCTAGGCATCGGATCGCGGATCGACCTGGGAGACCTGTACCTTTCTCTTATACGCGAGGGCCACGAAGTGCGGGTCCACGCCGCTGACCCCTCCTATGCCGGCTGCTTCGCTGGGCTGCTCGACCCGGTGGCGGATTGGCGGGCCGAGCTCGATTGGGTCGGCCGTGACGGGCTGGTGATCTACGAAAAGGTGGGCCGCGGCGCCGAGCAGGATGCGTTGCGGGAGGCGGGCTACCATGTGATCGGCGGCAGCGCTCTCGGGGATCGGCTGGAATACGATCGCGCCTTCGGCCAGGCCATGCTGCGCGACGCCGGCCTGCGCATCGCGGCGAGCCATGCATTCGACGGTCCGGCAGACGCGGCGGCATGGCTGCGGCAGCATCCAGGGCGCACCGTTCTGAAACACGACAACAATGCGCGGGCGACGTTCGTGGGCGATCATCGGCAGGGCGCCGACGTGCTGTTTCAATTGTCCCGCACGCCGCCGGGCCGGGTCATGCTGATGGAGCGGCTGGACGGGGTCGAGGTCGGCGTTGGCGCATACTTCGATGGCCAGCGGTTCCTGCGGCCCGCCTGCATCGACTTCGAGCATAAGCGCTTCTTCCCGGGCGAGATGGGCGAGATGACCGGCGAGATGGGCACCTTGCTATCGTATGATGGCGCTGATGCGTTGTTCGACGCGACCTTGGGGCGGATCGCACCGCATTTTGCCGCCGCGCGCCATGTCGGCTATGTGAACCTGAACATGATCGCCAACGAGGCCGGGCTATGGCCGCTCGAGTTCACCTGCCGCTTCGGCAATCCGGGCTTTGCCGTGCTGGCGCCGCTGCAGCGGGATGGCTGGGGCGACCTGCTGCGCCGCATGATGCGCGGCGACTCCACGAGCTTTGCGATAGTGCCGGGCTGGTCCGTCGGCATCGTGCTGACCGTGCCGGGCTTCCCGGAGGAGCTGCCCGGCGCCGATCCCGCCGCCGACCCGCCGGTCTTCTTCCACGAACCTCCGGATGCTGCGGAGCTGCCGCACTACCATTTTTGCGATATGCGGCGGGAGGGTGGACAGTTGTTCGCCCGGCGCCGCACCGGCTACGCCATGGTGGTGACCGGAACCGGCGCGACCGTGCAGCAGGCGCAGGCGGGCGCCATGGCACGGGCGCATAACGTCATCGTTCCCGGCCTGCGCTGGCGCAACGACATCGGCGACCGCTTCCTGGCCGCCGAGGGCGCACGTTTGGCGCGACTCGGCTGGATGGCGCCGCAGGGGATCGCCACGGCCGACGTTCGAGTGAACGCTGCGTGAGCAAGGACCAAGCTATCGAGGACTGCCTGGCCGCCCGCATCTCGCCGGAGGTTGCGGTCGCGCGCATGCTGCTGGCCGGCACCGCGACGGAGGGGATCATGGCCGGCCTGGCGCGGCACCGCTCGGACGATGCACGCTGGGCGGCGATGGCGCGGCTGGTTGAGGGCCGGGCGGCGGCGCTCGACCGTCTGGCAGCGGAGGTCGAAGCGACCGGCGCCCAGCACGACGCGTCCGGCGACGACGGCGTGGCCCGCATCGCGGCGTTCTTCGACCGTGCCGTGGCGCACTCACCCGAGGCCAGCGTCGCGCTATACTCCTTGGGCGACCCGGCGATCTTGGCGCAGGCCACGGCAGAGATCATGGGCTGGCTGGAGTCGCACGCCCTGCTGCGCCAAGAGGCCGACGTGCTGGACCTGGGCTGCGGCATCGGCCGGATTTCCGCAGCGCTTGCGTTGCGCTGCGGGTCCGTGCTGGGGCTGGACGTCTCGGCCGGCATGGTCGCCGAGGCACGGCGGCGCAACGCAACGCTGGCCAACGCGCGCTTCGAGCAGACTGCCGGCCGCGACCTGGACGCCCTGCCCGGCGTGGCGTTCGACCTCGTGCTGGCGATCGACAGCTTTCCCTACATCGTCCAGGCCGGGTACGGCTTGGTCGACCGCCACGTCGAGGGCGCGACCCGGTTGCTGCGGCCGGGCGGGGCCCTGGTGGTGCTCAACTTCTCCTATCGCGGCGACCCGGCGGCCGACCGCGCCGACGCTGCCGGGCTGGCGGCGGCGCACGGCCTCACGCTGGAACAGGCCGGCGTCGCGCCGTTTGGCGTGTGGGACGGCACGGCTTTCGTGTTCCGCCGCTGATCCGCTGGGCCGTCCTGCTGGCGCTGTTTGCCCTGCCGGCGCTGGCGCAAGGGGATCGGGCGGTGTCGATGCAGGCGCACCGCGGCGGCACCATGCGGCTGCTGGCCCACTCCGCCGCGGGCACGATCGATCCGCAGGTGAACTACACCGCGCAGTTCTGGCAGGTGTTCTCGATGGCCTATGACGGGCTGCTGGCATTCCGCAAGGTGCCGGGCCCGCGCGGCAACGAGATCGTGCCCGACCTGGCCGAAGCGGTGCCCGTGCCGACCGACGGCGGACTGACGTGGCGGTTTCAACTCCGGCCCGGTGTTCGCTTCTCGAATGGCGCCCCGGTCCGCGCGAGCGACGTCGCCGTATCGTTCCGCCGGCTGTTCCGCATCTCGAGCCCCACCGCGGACAGCTTCTACGGCGCGATCGAGGGCGCCCAGGCCTGCCTGCGCGCACCCCCGACCTGCACGCTGGAGGGCGTCGCCGCCGATGACGCAACTGGCGCCGTCACGATCCGCCTCTCGCGGCCGGACCCGGAGTTCGCGTTGAAGCTGGCACTGCCCCACGCCAGCGTGCTGCCGGCGGATGCGCCCGATGCGGACACCGGCACCGTTCCGTTGCCCGGCACCGGCGCATACCGTATCGACCACTACGACCCCGGCGACGGCCTGCATCTGGTCCGCAACCCGCATTTCCGCGAATGGAGCGTGGACGCCCAGCCCGACGGCTACCCCGACGCGATCGACTACGACTTCGGCCTGGAAGACGAGGCCGAGATCACCGCGATCCAGAACGGCCAAGCCGATTGGACCTTCGACGCGCCGCCCGCCGACCGGCTGGGCGAGCTCGCCGCGCGCTACGCAGGCCAGGTGCACCTCAACCCAGCCTTCGCAGCATGGTTCCTGCCGCTGAATACCCGGCTGCCGCCGTTCGATGACCTGCGGGTGCGCCAGGCGCTCAACCTCGCCGTCGACCGCAGCGCCGCGGTAAAGCTGTTCGGCGGGTCGCGCCTGGCGGTCCCGGCCTGCCAGGTGCTGCCGCCGGGCCTGCCGGGATATCAGCCGTATTGCCCCTATCCGCTGGACCTGCCGCGGGCGCGGCAACTGGTGGCCGACAGCGGAACGGCCGGGCAGACGGTCACCGTCGTGATCGACGACAGCCCGGTCGCCCGCGCCATCGGCACCTATTTGCTGGACGTGCTGCGCGATCTCGGCTTCGTGGGGCGCCTGCGCAGCCTGTCGAGCAACGTGCAGTTCACCTATATCCAGAACACCGGCAACCGCGTGCAGATCAGCCTCACCCCTTGGTATGCCGACTACCCTTCGGCCGTCAATTTCCTCGGCGGCATCTTCGGCTGCTCGGCCTTCCGCCCGGGGTCCGACGCATCACCCAACATCTCCGGCTTCTGTGACCCGGCGCTGGATGCGCGGCTGCAGGCGGCGCTGGCGCACCAGGACCATGCCGAGCTGGCCGCCGTCGACCGCGCCATGACCGACCAGGCACCGGCTGTCATGCTATTCAACCCGCGCTACATCGACCTAGTCGCCGCGCGCGTCGGCAATGTCGGCTACCACGAGCAGTTCCGCTGGCTAATTGCCCAATCATGGGTGCAATGAGGGCGGGGGTCGTCATACTGGCGGCCGTGGTGCTCGCATGCTTCCTGGCGCCGCTGTATGCATCCTATATCTCCCAAACCGACCCGTTCCGCAGCAACGTGAACGGCAAAGTCCTCGGGATGGACGTGCTGGCGGAGAACACCGCAGGCTTGGGCCTGGGCGTCACGCCGATCGGGCCGACTTGGAGCGGCGCCTATCTGCTCGGGGCGGATACGCAGGGGCGGGACGTGGCGGCGCGGCTGCTCTATGGCGGACGCACGTCGCTGCTGATTGCCAGCTGCGCGACGGTGGTGTGCCTCGTGCTCGCGGCGGTGTTGGGGGTGCTGTCCGGCTTCGTGGGCGGCGCGGTCGACACCGTGCTGGCCGGGCTGCTCGACCTGCTCTGGGCGTTCCCGGTCTATCTGCTGGCCATCTCGCTCTCGATCGTGCTCATCAGCCAGGACCTGCGCATCGGTCCGCTGCTGGTCGGCGCCGACAGCCTGGCGCTGCCCATCCTGATCCTCGGCATCGTCTATGTGCCCTATGTCGCCCGGCCGATCCGGGCGCAGGTGCTGGCGCTGCGCCGGGCCGAGTTCATCGAGGCGGCTGAGGCCACCGGCGGCGCGCCGCTGCACATCCTGCGCCGTCACGTGCTGCCGCAGGTCTGGCCCGGCCTGATCGGCTTCGCCCCCGTCGTCATGGCGATGGCGCTGCTGACCGAGGCGGCGCTGTCCGTGCTCTCGATCGGCGTGCAGGCGCCGGCGGCGAGCTGGGGCACGCTGATCGCCGACGGGCAGGCGCTGATCTACACGCGCCCGGCCGTCGCCATCGCGCCCGGCGTCGCCGTGGTCATCACGGTGCTGGCGCTGAACGTGGTGGGCGAGGCGTGGCGCAAGGCGCTCGAAACCCGCCGATGATCACTCGTCTCATCCGCTCGTTGCTGGTCATGCTCGGCATAAGCATCCTGGTCTTCCTGATCTTCTTCGCGACACCCGGCGCCGATCCGGCCGCGCGCCTCGCCGGGCGCGGTGCGTCGGCTGAGGCACTGGCCGTCGTGCGCCACGATTACGGCCTGGACCGCCCGCTGCCCGTGCAATACGCGCTGCTGATGCAGCGCCTGTTCATCGCGGGCGACCTCACCTCGCAGGTGAACCGCGGCCAGCGTGTTGTACCCGCCGTGCTGCGGGCAGCGCCCGTGACCCTTTCCCTCGCCGCCGGCGCCGCCGTGATCTGGCTGTCGGCCGGCCTCGCAATCGGCCTGATCGCAGCCGCCCGCGAGGGCAGCGCATGGGATCGTGCGGTGACGGCGCTCGGGCTGATCGGCATCTCCATCCCGGTGTTCTGGCTCGGCGAGGTGGTGAACCTGCTCACCCAGAGCCGCCTGCACGATACTTGGCTGTTCGCCTGGGTGCCGCCGCTCGGCTATCAATCGCTGCTGGCCGACCCGGCCGCCTGGGCGCGCGGCCTGGTGCTGCCCTGGATCACCCTCGCGCTGCTGTATGCCGGGGTTTATGGCCGGGTGCTGCGGTCGAGCCTTATCGAGGCCTATCGGCAGGACTACATCCGCACCGCACGCGCCAAGGGCATCAGCGAGTCCCGGGTGCTGCTGCGCCACGCGCTGCGCAATGCGCTCGTGGCGGTGCTGGCGCTGTTCGGGCTCGACATCGGCGCGCTGATCGGCGGCGGCACCCTGTTGACCGAGGTCGTGTTCGGCCTGCGCGGGATCGGCAAGCTGACCTACGACGCGTTGCAGAACCTTGATCTGCCGGTGGTGATGGCCGCAGTGCTATATGCGTCGTTCTTCGTCGTGCTGGCCAACGCTGTGGTGGACGGGCTGCAGGCGGCCCTCGATCCCCGGCGGCGGTGATGCCATGATGTGGTAGCATCGGAACGCCGCCATTACCGGGAGGCCGACATGCCCATCCTAGGCCGCGCCTTGCTCGACGCCCTCCGCCAGCACGGCGCGCGCGAGCTGTTCGGCATCCCAGGCGATTTCGTGCTGCCATTCTTTAAGGTCATCGAAGAGAGCGGCGTCCTCCCGTTCTACACGCTGAGCCACGAGCCCGCGGTAGGCTTCGCCGCCGATGCCGCCGCCCGGTTCCACGGCGCGATTTCGGTAGCGGTCGCCACCTGGGGCGCCGGCGCGTTCAACCTGGTGAACCCCATCGCCGGCGCCTACGCCGAGCGCGTCCCTGTGGTGGTCGTTTCCGGCGCGCCGGGCGTGCATGAACGCGCCAGTGGATGGCGCCTGCACCACATGAGCCGCGAGATCGACACCCAGGCCCGCATCTTCCGCGAGATCACCTGCGACCAGGCCATGCTCGACGACCCGGCCCGCGCGCCCGCCGAGATCGCCCGCGTGCTGCGCAGCGCCCGGGAGTACTCGCTGCCGGTCTATATCGAGCTGCCGCGCGACATGGTGGGCGTCGAGGTCGAACCCGTGCCGATGCTGCCGCCCAGCCCCGTGCTGCCGGCCGCGCTGGAGGAGGCCGCTGCCGAGATCCTGCATCGCCTCCGCAGCGCCGCCAGCCCATGCATCATGGTGGACGTCGAGGTCCGCCGCTACGGCGCCGAGGCCAAGGTCGCCGCATTGGCGAGCCGGCTGGGCATCCCTGTCGTCAACACCTTCATGGGCCGTGGCCTGCTGTCCGGACATCGGGACGTGGTGCGCGGCACCTATCTGGGCGCCGCCGGGCAGCTTGCCGTCACGACGCTGGTCGAGGGTTCGGACGCGCTGCTGTTGCTGGGGGTGATCCTGTCCGACACCAATTTCGCGGTCAGCGAGCGTAAGATCGACATGCGCCGGGCGATGCTGGCGATCAACCGCCAGGTGCAGGTCGGCCACCACAGCTACCCCGACATCCCGCTGGACGCCCTCATCGACACGATGTTGGCCCATGCCGGCGCCGAGCATGGCCGCCTGCCCTGCGCCGTACCGCCCGAATATTTTCCCCAGGCGCTGCCGGCGGATGACGCACCAATCGCGCCGAGCGACATCGCGGCTGCGATCAACGACCTGTTCGCCCTGCACGCCCCGCTGCCGATCGCCGCCGATATCGGCGACTGCCTGTTCACTGCGATGGAGATCCGCAACACGGAGCTGGTCGCGCCGGGCTACTACGCCGGCATGGGCTATGGCGTGCCGGCGGGCCTGGGCGCCTGCGTCGCGGCGGGTGGGCGCCCATTGATCCTGGTCGGTGACGGCGCATTCCAGATGACGGGCTTCGAGCTCGGCAATTGCCGCCGCTATGGCTGGGACCCGATCGTGGTCGTGTTCAACAACGCGTCGTGGGAGATGCTACGGGTGTTCCAGCCCGAGAGCGCCTTCAACAACCTGGACGACTGGCGTTTCGCTGAACTGGCGGGCCCGCTGGGCGGCGACGGCGTGCGTGTCGCGACCCGGCGCGAGCTGGCCCATGCCCTGGCCCGCGCCCACGCCACGCGAGGCCGTTTCCAACTGATCGAGGTCATGTTGCCGCGCGGCCAAACCTCGGACACGCTGGCCCGGTTCGTGGCAGGCTTCAAGGCCGCCCGCGAACGGCCTGCAGTTTGATGGACCTGGAGGACGCCCATGCTGATCCGCAACGCGACCGAGGCTGATTTACCGAACATCCTCGGCATCTATAACGAGGTGGTCCGCACGTCGTCGGCCGTCTACACCGAGCAGGGAGCGACTCTCGATGACCGCCGAGCGTGGCTTGAGGCCCGCACGGCCCAGGGCTACCCGGTGCTGGTCGCCGCGGACCCAGCCACCGGATCGGCGCTGGGCTATGCGACCTTCGGTGACTTCCGTCCCTGGCCGGGTTACCGGCATACGGTGGAGCATTCGGTTTACGTCCACGCCGACGCGCGCGGCCGTGGACTGGGCGCTGCGCTGGTGGAGCCGTTGTTCGATCTAGCTGCGGCCCTGGGTAAGCACGTCATGGTGGCCGGCATCGACGCGGCCAACCCAGCGTCCATCCGGTTGCACGAACGGCTCGGCTTCGAGCAGGTCGGAATGCTGCGTGAGGTCGGCACCAAGTTCGGCCGCTGGCTCGACCTTGTGTTCATGCAGCGATTCCTCGACGCTGGACACCAAGTCGCGCCAACGGAGAACTATAATGCATGAGGGCATCAGCCACGTCGCCGTCCTGGGAACCGGCACCATCGGCGCAAGCTGGGCGGCCTACTTCCTGTCTCGCGGCCTGTCCGTCGCCGCCAGCGACCCGGCGCCGCATGCCGAGGGGTTCCTGCGCCACTTCGTCGAACAGGCCTGGCCGACCCTCGAGCGCTTGGGCCTGCATCCCGACGCCGACCCCACCCGCCTGCGCTTCACCGCCGATCCTGTTGCGGCCGTCGAGGGCGCGGGCTGGGTCCAGGAAAATGGGCCGGAGCGCATCGAGCTGAAGGTCGCATTGTTCGAGCGGGTCAGCGAGGCACTGCCGCCGGATGCCATCATCGCCAGCAGCAGTTCGACCCTGCTGCCCACGGCGATGCAGGCGCGAACCCGCCATCCGGAGCGCCTGCTGCTGGGCCACCCGTTCAACCCGCCGCATCTGATCCCGTTGGTGGAGGTCGTCGGCGGCGAGCGGACCGCGCCCGAGGCGGTCGACCGCGCCATACGGTTCTATGCTGCGATCGGCAAGCACCCGATCCGGCTGATGAAGGAGATGCCGGGCCACGTCAGCAACCGCCTGCAGGCGGCGCTGTGGCGCGAGGCGGCCTATTTGGTCGAGCAGGGCGTGGTCAGCGTGGCGGATGTGGACGCGGCGGTCAGCCAGGGGCCGGGCCTGCGCTGGGCGATCATGGGACCGATCATGACCTACCACCTCGGCGGCGGCGCTGGGGGCTTGCGCTATTTGCTCGACCACATCCCCGTTGCCAAGCTGTGGCCGGACCTGGGCACGCCGGAGATGACGCCCGGCTTCGAGCAGGCATTGATCGACGGTGTCCTGGCAGAGGCCGACGGCAAGCCGATCGCCGCGATGGCCGCCGATCGCGACCGTAAGCTGGCTGCGATCCTGGAGGGCATACGATAGTCAGTCCAGCACCCGCCGCACCTCGGCCCGGAGCGCCGGCAGCACGTCGGTGATGAACCAAGGATTGCGCTTCTCCCAAACCTCGGTGCGCCAGCTCGGGTGCGGCAGCGGGAAATAGCGGGGCAGGCAGTCCTGGAAGCCCCGCACCCGGTCGGTCATCGCGCCAGGTCCCAGAGCGTCGGCCTGGGCATAGCTGCCGACCAGCAGCGTGAGCCGCAGGCCCGGCATCGCGTCCAGCAGGCGGCGGCGCCACAAGGGCGCGCACTCCGGCCGCGGCGGCGCATCCCCACCTCGCGGCAGGCGGCCAGGGTAGCAGAGACCCATCGGCAGGATGGCGATGCGCGCCGGGTCATAGAACTCGTCGGGGGTCAGGCCGAGCCAGTTGCGCAGCCGCACGCCGGAGGCATCGGTCCAGGGCGTACCGCTGACATGCACCTTCGTGCCCGGCGCTTGGCTCGCGATCAGCACCGTCGCCGTCTCGGAGATGCGGAGGATAGGCCGCGGCCCCAAGGGAAGCACATCCGCGCAAAAGGTGCAGGCGCGGACCTCGGCCGCCAGATCGTCGATCGTCATCGTGCGCTCTATATAGAGTGCAGCAGCCGCTCCACGAAGACCGGGACCACCTGGGTGGCGGGGCCGTGATGGGCCTCGTCGAACAGGTCCGACCCGGCGGACGGCTCGAGGTTGAGCTCCACGGTCCGGGCGTGCGCGGCGTCGGCCACGAACCCCGCGGCGGGATAGACCGTGCCGGAGGTGCCGATCGAGACGAACAGGCCGCACTCGTCGAGCGCCGTCGCGATCCGGTCCATGCCCATCGGCATCTCGCCAAACCATACGATATCTGGGCGCAACGCCGCGGCGGCGCAGGCCGGGCAGGGCGTCGACGTGGACAGGTCGGCGGTCCAAGCCATCGCGGCGGCACACGCCATGCAGCGAGCCCGGCGCAATGCGCCATGCATGTGCAATGGCCGGCTGCCGGCGCGGTCGTGCAGGTCGTCCACGTTCTGCGTCACCAGCAGCACCGGGCCGGTCCACTCGCGTTCCAGCCGGGCCAGGGCAAAATGGGCTGCATTCGGCTTCACCTCGGCCAGTTGCGCCCGGCGCGCGTTGTAGAAGGCGTGGACGCGCGCCGGGTCACGGGCAAACGCCTCCGGAGTCGCCAGGTCCTCGAGCCGGACCTTCGCCCAAATGCCGTCCGGGTCGCGGAAGGTCGACAGGCCGCTCTCCCGGCTGATGCCGGCGCCAGTCAGGATCACGATGCCGGTCATGCTAGCTCGTACTCGACCTCGGGCGTATAGACTGCCTGCTCCTTGCCCAGCCTCGAGCTGAACAGGGTGAAGTGCTCGACCGTCACCGGCTCGCTGCGGAACAGGTTGTGCCCGGCCACCCAGCCGGCGATCTTGGCCTCCGGGATGCCATCCATGCGCGCGAGCGTCACGTGCGGGGTGAAGCGCCGCCGCTCCCGCTCTAGCCCGGCGCGCTGCAGGGCGGTCTCGATCTTGGACTGCAGGTGGTCGAGCTGCGGGTTGCGCTCCACTCCGACCCACAGGCTGTTCACCCGGCCGCCCTTCTCGAAGGTGCCCACGCCTTTTAGCTGCACCGTGAACCCCGGCGCGCGCAGCCCGGCCAGCGCCTGATCCACCTCGTCGGCGCGATAGCCAGGCAGCTCGCCGATGAACCGCAGCGTGACGTGGTAGTTCTCCGGCGCCACCCAGCGCGCGCCGGGCAGCCCGCCCGCCATCCAGGACAGCCGCTCCCGCAGCGAGTTCGGCAGCTCCAGCGCAACGAACAGCCGGATCATTGCACCTGGCCAGCCGCTGCGACCAGCCGCTCCATCAAAGGCAGCAGCCGCGCGACCTCTTGGCGGACTCCTTGGGGGTTGGGATGGATACGGTCCCCCTGGTTCAAGTCCGCTTCGCCCGCGATTCCCTGGAGGAAGAACGGGTCGAACAGCACGCCGGGCCGCCGCCCCAGCCGCGCGAACACCGCCTTGTAAGCGTCGCCGTACTCCGGCCCTAGGTTGGGCGGGGCCAACATGCCGGCCAGCAGCACAGGCATCTTGCGCGCCGTCAACGTATCCAGGATCGCTGCCAAGTTTGCTTCCATGTTGGCGGGACTGGTCCCGCGCAGGGCGTCATTGGCGCCCAGCTCGACCAACGCCGCATCCGCCCCGTCCGCGAGCGCCCAGTCGAGCCGTGCCCGCCCACCCGCCGTTGTGTCGCCCGACACCGCGGCATCCAGCAGGGTTACATCCAACCCGCGGGATCGCAGTGCGGCCTGCATCACCGCCTGGAACCCGTCCGGCTGCGCCAGGCCATACCCCGCGGTCAGGCTATCGCCGAGCACAAGGATGCGGATTGGACGTCCCTGCGCCGGCGACACGTTCAAAAAAGCCAAGGTGGCGAGCAGCGCGGCGTTGGCCAGCCACGCGCGCGCGCCATATGGGCGTATCATGGACATATCGATGGCTCACCTTGCCTCTGCGCCCCTGGTGCGGGTGCGGGACCTGCGGCTGACCGTGCCCTCCGCGGCCGGACCGGTCAATATTCTCGGCGGACGAGATTTTGCAATCAGCGTCGATATCGGCGCCGGCGAGGCCGTCGGCATCGTCGGACCCTCCGGATCGGGCAAGACCAGCCTGCTGATGGTGCTGGCCGGACTGGAAAAGGCGACGGGCGGCAGCGTGATGGTCGCGGGCCAGGAGCTTACGCGACTCGGTGAGGACGCGCTGGCCCGGTTCCGCCGCGACAACATCGGCATCGTGTTCCAGGCCTTCCACCTGATCCCGACCATGACCGCGCTGGAAAACGTGTCCGTGCCGCTCGAGCTGGCCGGGGTTCGCGACGCCGAGAAGCGCGCTGCCGACAGCCTGGCCGCCGTGGGCCTGGCGCACCGCCTGACGCACCTGCCGGGCCAGCTCTCGGGCGGCGAGCAGCAGCGGGTCGCGCTGGCCCGCGCCTTTGCGCCGCGCCCGCGCCTGCTGCTGGCGGACGAACCGACCGGCAACCTCGACGTCGCTACCGGCCGCGCAGTGATGGACCTGCTGTTCGGCATGCAGGCCAACGCCGACACCACCCTGCTGCTGATCACCCATGATCCGGCGCTCGCGGACCGCTGCGACCGCCGGATCCGCATCGCCGATGGCCGCGTCAGCGTGCCTGCGTGATCGCGCTGCGGTTTGCGATGCGGGAGCTGCGCGGCGGCGTGCGCGGCCTGCGCATCGTGCTGGCTTGCCTGGCGCTCGGTGTCGGCGCCATTGCGGCGGTGGGCAGCCTGCGCGAGGGCATCGAGCGTGGCCTCTCGACCGAGGGCCGCCGCATCCTGGGCGGCGACCTCGAAATCCAATCCGGCGCCCAGCCGCTGCCGGACGCCCTGCGCGACTGGCTGCGCGCCCGGGGCGGCCAGGTGTCGGACATCGTGCAGATGCGCTCGATGCTGGTAGCACCAGGTGCCGATGGCGCGTCCGGCGAACGGCAGCTCGTCGAGTTGAAGGCGGTCGATGGCACCTATCCATTGGTCGGCACCGCCGCGGTCTCTGCCGGCACGCTGCATGATGCCCTGGCCGAGCGCGATGGGGTGCCCGGCCTGGTCGCGGAGCAGGTCGTGCTGGACCGGCTCGGCGTGCAGCCCGGGGCGCTGCTGCGCATGGGCCGCAGCACCGTCCAGCTACGCGGCGTCCTGTTGACTGAGCCTGACCGCGTCGCGGCGCCCACCATCCTCGGCCCGCGCGCCATGATCTCGATGGAGGCGTTGCCGGCGACCGAGCTGGTGCAGCCGGGTTCGCTGCTGAACTACGACCTGCGCGTTGCGCTGCCGACGGGAACGAACCTGGCGGCAACGGCCGAGGCGCTCCGCGCTGCTTTCCCCGACCAAGGCTGGCGCATCCGTAATGCGACGGAGGCGGCGCCTGGCGTCGCGCGCTTCATCGACCAGACCAGCCTGTTCATGACCCTGGTCGGCCTCACGGCCCTGCTGGTCGGCGGCATCGGCGTCGCGACCGGCGTGCGGGCGTGGCTGGAGGCGCGGGCGCGGACCATCGCCACGCTGCGCTGCCTGGGCGCGGCCACCCGGATCATCTTCTCGGTATTCCTGATCCAGGTCTTGGCGCTCTCGGCGCTGGGTGTGCTGATCGGCGTCGTGGCTGGCGCCTTGCTGCCGATCGTCGGAGTGACGCTGTTCGGCGCTTCCCTGCCGATCCCCCCGCAACTGGGCCTGTATCCGCGGTCGCTCGCTTTGGCGGCCGCCTATGGGCTGTTGACCGCAGGCGCGTTCGCCTTGTGGCCCTTGGCGCGCGCGTCGCAGATCCCCGGCGCCGCGCTGTTTCGCGACGCGCTGCTGCCAATACGGATGCGGGCCCGCCCATGGTTGCTGCTGACCCAGGCCGCACTGGTGGCCGCGCTGGTCGGGTTGACCGTCGCCGCGTCCCCGGAACGCGGCTTCGCGCTGTGGTTCTGCGGCAGCGCCATAGCGACCCTGCTGCTGTTCCGCGTCGGCGGCAGCGCGCTAATGGCCTTTGCGCGGCGTGCCCCGCGGCTCTCCGCACCCTGGGCGCGCCTGGGCATCGCGAACCTCCATCGCCCCGGCGCCGCCACGCCACTGATGCTGGTGTCCTTGGGCCTTGGCCTCTCCACCCTGGCCGCCGTCGCGCTGATTCAGGGCAACATCCGCAACCAGGTGCTCGAGCAACTGCCGGCCAACGCGCCGACCTTCTACTTCATCGATATCCAGAACGATCAGCTCGACCGCTTCCAGCAGGTGCTCCATGCGCAGACCGGGGTCGGCGAAATCGCCGAAGTGCCAAGCTTGCGCGCGCGATTGGTTGCCGTGAAAGGCGTCCCAGCGGACCAGGTCCAGGCCACGCCCGACACGCAATGGGCGCTCCGCGGCGATCGCGGCCTGACCTATAGCCGCAAGGTCCCCGAGGGATCGCGCCTGGTCGCCGGCGAGTGGTGGCCAGCAGACTACGCTGGGCCGCCGCTGGTGTCGTTCGACGCTGGCCTGGCGCATGGCTGGGGCGTGGGGGTTGGCGACACGCTGCGGGTCAACGTCTTGGGCCGCGACATCGACCTACGCATTGCCAACCTGCGCGACATCGCCTGGCGGTCGCTATCGATCAACTTCACCATGGTCGCCTCACCGGGTCTGCTGGAGCGGGCGCCGCATACGCACATCGCGACGGTCCGGGCGGCGCCGGCGAACGAGAGCGCCATCCTGCGCGCCGTAACGGATGCGCTGCCGAACGTGTCCGGCATCCGTGTCGCGGACGTGCTCGGCGCGGTGGCGTCGCTGGTCGGCAAGATCGCGGCAGCCCTCGCCGCCACGGGATCGGTCACGCTGGCCTCCGGCGCGTTGGTGCTGGTTGGTGCCGTGGCAGCCGGGCAGCGGCGGCGCATGGCAGAAGCTGTGGTGCTGAAGACGCTCGGCGCCACCCGGCAGCAGATCAGGGCGGCGTGGCTCGTAGAGTTCGGGCTGATCGGGGCGGCGGCCGGGCTGATCGCGGCGATGGTGGGGACGCTGGCCAGTTGGGGCGTCGTGCGCTTCGTCATGCGGGCCGATTGGGTGTTCCTGCCGGACATCCTCGCCATGACGATCTTGGGCTGTGTGGCGCTGATGCTGGGCTTCGGCTATGCTGGCACCGCATCCGCGTTGCGGGCCAGGGCCGCGCCGTTCCTACGCAATGAGTAGGGCAGGGCGGAGACGTTCGATCTCTCGATTTAGCTTGATCTAGAATTGGCAACATCCAACATAGGCGTCACGGGCAGTCACGCCCAATCTTGAGGAAAGAAGACCATGGCCTTCATCCCCGACTCTCGAACCTACGCGCCCGGCGCGACTGCGGACACTGCAGTACTCGACGCCGGGCTGCGCGCTTATATGCTGCGTGTCTATAACTGGATGTCCTCCGGCCTGCTGCTGACGGGCATCGTTGCCTACACCATCGCGAACACGAGCCTGATTGAGCTGTTCTATCATCAGGTCGCAACCCCGCGCGGCATTGCGGTGCAGCCGACCATCCTGGGCTACGCAGCGATATTTGCGCCCCTGATATTCGTGATGGTGCTGAGCTTTGGTGTAAATCGTCTGTCCCGCGCTGCAACGCAGGCGTTGTTTTGGGCGTTCGCTGCGGCGATGGGCGCATCGCTCGCGAACATCTTCTTGATCTACACGGGCTCCAGCATTGCCCGGGTATTTTTCGTGACGTCGGCGACCTTCGGCGCGATGAGCCTCTATGGCTACACGACGAAGGCCGACCTGAGCAAGATGGGCAGCTTCTTGATGATGGGCCTGATCGGCATCATCGTCGCGTCGCTGGTCAACATGTTCATCGGCAGCACCATGCTGCAGTTCGCCATCAGCGTGATCGGCGTGCTGGTCTTCGTCGGCCTGACCGCCTACGACACCCAGCGCATCAAGGGCGACTACATGCAGTATGCCTACGCCGAGGGCACCGATGGCGCCGCCAAGCGCAGCGTGTTCGACGCACTCAGCCTTTATCTGAACTTCATCAACCTGTTTATGCTGCTGCTGCAGCTCTTTGGAAACCGCAACAGCAACAACTGAAACCAACTTTGAGTCAAAAAGGCCCGGAGGAGCAATCCTCCGGGCCTTTTTCGTTTCACGATGGCATTACGGTTCTACCTGCCGGGCTCACTATGGAAGCTGATTATTGGAGGGGCAGCTTAGGCTGCTACTCCGCATCGAGGTCGACTTCAGCCTCGATGTCCCCCTCGACCTCAGCGCCATCCGCATCGACTTCAACCGCGGCGCCTTTGACGATCGCCTTCAGCTTCTCGGACAGCTTCAGTGCAGCGGTTGCCTTATCAGTGCCGTCCAGCGCGCCCATTTCGGCCGCCAGCCGGTCCATGGCGGCCTCATAGATTTGCCGCTCGCTGAAGCTCTGATCCGGTTGCCCGGCATTACGGTGAAGGTCGCGCACGACCTCGGCGATCTGCAGCGGGTCGCCGGAGTTGATCTTCTGCTCGTACTCCTGAGCGCGTCGGGACCACATCGTGCGCTTGATCCGCGCCCGGCCTTTCAGCAGGTCCAGCGCCTTGTCGAACAGCTCCCGCGTCGCAAGCTTGCGCAGGCCAGCCGTCCGCGCCTTGGCGACCGGCACCCGCAGCGTCATGCGGTTTTCCTGGAACGTGATATGGATCAGCTCGAGCCTGTGGCCAGCGATCTCTTCCGTCGCGATACGCTCCACCTTGCCCACGCCATGGGTCGGATAGACGACATAGTCGCCCTCGACGAAGTCCTCCTTCGCGGCCATGGCACGCGGCACGATTTGCGGCCGACCGTGCATGCCCGGCATGTGACCGGGCATCTTGGGCGGTGAGCGGAATTGCGGCTCAGGAACATCAGGCGCTGGCTTCGCCGCCTGCTCTGGGCTCGCCTCAGCTACGGGGACATCATCGTCGGGAACGTCGGTCTGTTCTGTTGCGGGCTTAGTCGGCACCGTGAAGTACTCCTGGCCTGCGTAATCGCAGGCGCATGCTGAAGAAGGCTGTGTCAAGGCCGGTGCCCGACCCATACCAAGGGCCGCTTCTGCTCGAGCAGACTCGCTCACCGACACAATACCCATAGCACAGATTTCACGAGCCGTCACCGATGCTCGAAGTACGACGTAAGCGGTCGAGCGAACTAAGGCTTGCCCGGCGCCGAGGAGAATAGTGCCTCCTTGCCGGGCTTGTCCTTCCACTCATCCGCATCTGCCGGCGCCTCACCCTTGCGGACAATGTTCGGCCACTCGATCGAAAAGATGCGGTTGCGCTCGGCCCAGGCCGCTGCACGGTCGTCGCTATCCGGCACGATCGCCTCGGCCGGGCACTCGGGCTCGCAGACGCCGCAGTCGATGCACTCATCCGGGTGGATCATCAGCATATTTTCGCCGACATAGAAGCAATCCACCGGACAAACCTCGACGCAGTCCATATACTTACACTTGATGCAATTTTCGGTGACCACGTAGGTCATCGTCAGCCCCTTCCTGTCCTAACTCCGCGTTGGCGGGTCTGGCCACTAAGTGGGGCGGTATGCGGCTCTTTCACCCCGGAGCGCAAGCGGTTCCGGGCATATCAGGGTCCACCTGTATCTCCTCGACCATGACGATTTCCTCATACAGCGCCTGCGCCTCCAGGGCGGGGCCGCGCCGGCTTGCCAATGAGACCACGCGGACAACCCTGACCTCGTGGCGAAGCGGCAGTGTCAGGATATCGCCGGGCCGCAGCCGGGCATGCGGCTTATCCGTGACCTGCCGGTTGATCCGCACCGATCCTCCGGCAACCAGGCGCGCACAATCCGACCGCGCCTTCATGAAACGCGCGCACCACAGCCATTTATCGAGCCGTTGCCAGACCCGGTCCTCCCCGGCCGCCTCACCCATCAGCGCGCGCGCATCAACGGCGTAGCGAGACCAGTGCCGCAAATGGCCCATCGGCCACCCGCGGGGCAGGGGCGGGTGCGACGGAAGCAGCGTGGTCGCGGCGTCGCCCTGGCAGCATCATCGGCGGAGAGGGCGGCCCATATTGGTCGGCTGCCAGTACGGCGCCGGGGGACAGCCGCACCCCCATCGCCCGTAACGCGGCCGGCACGGCCTCGGTACGGATGGAAAGGCGGGACGCCAGCCCATCTGGCACGGCGGCGGCGCGAAACCGCGTGGCATAGGCTAGCTCGGCCGCGATCCGCTCCGCCACGTCAAGCCGCAGCAGCACCGGGCCAGCTGGCACCCAGCCCATGGCGGCAGCAAAGCCCGGCGGCCAATCTACGGGCGGCGGCACCGACACGAGGCCCGGCGTCGGCAGAGATGGGGTGGCAACCCCTGCCCGGACTGCCCAGAGCGCGGCGCGTGTCGCCTGCGCGCGCGGCTTCAGGGTGGCCGGCAGAAACAGCGCAAACCGGCCGGCGCGGACACCCATCGCCTTCAAGCGCCCGCGCAAGGCCGGAGGGATGTCGTGTTCCGTATAGCCCGGCACGACGCCGCCCGCCTCAATGATCCGGTGCAGCGGACCCCGCAGCGCCGAATCCTGCCCTGCAGCCGCCTCGGCTGCGAACAGCGGCGCCAGGTCGCGGGCGATCAGGCCGACGATCCAGCGCGCCAAACGTTGCCGGACCCGCTCGCGCTGCGGGCCGTCGAGGAACTCGCTGTCCAACACCTCCACTTGCGGGCGAAGCAGGCTCGCACCGGGGCGCAGCCGGGCCACCGGCACGCTGTCCCAACCGATCTTGTGGTCTGCCGACAAGGACAGGGCGGCATCGTCGGCCGCCTCCAGTTCCGCTACCTGGCGCGGCATCCAGTCGCGCAGCGCCCGGCGGGCGGCGCGCAGCACGAGGCGCCTCTCCTGCCCCTCCGCCAGCGGGTCCGGGAGGAAGATGAAGCCGCCGACATGGCCGACCGAGTGGCCCTCGACCACGACCTCGCCCCGGGCGGTTACGGCGGAAAGCAGGTCCTCGCCGTCGATCTCCTCCAGCCGACGCATCAGGTGCGCGGCCCGGCGGTCGACGAACCGCGTCGTAAGGCGCTCGTGCAGCGCGTCGGACAGCAGGTCCTCGACCTCGCGGGTGCGGGCCTGCCAGATTGGGGCGTCGCGCACCCAATCGGACCGGGCGGCGATGTAGGCCCAAATGCGCACGCCTGACAGCCGCTGCATCAGCGTGTCAAAATCGCCCTCCGTCCGTGCCAGCGCTGCGATGCCGCTTTCCAGCCAATCCGTCGGGATGGTGCCCTCGTTCGCCAGATGGCCAAAGATGCGGGCGCAGAGCCGGGTGTGTGTGTCGTCGGCCAGCTTGCGGAAATCGGGGACTTGGCAGGTCTCCCACAACAGCCGCACCATGCGCCGGCCGCGCGTCATACAGCGGATGTCCTCCTCGTGCGACAACGCCTCCAGGGTCTCGAGGTCCGTCGCATCCGGTCCGCGCACCAGCCCCTGACGCGGAGGCGCTGCGGTCAGCGTGGCGAGCAGCGTATCGAGCGTCGTGAAGTCGAGCTTGGCATTGCGATAGTAGAGCAGTTCCAGTGGCTCGAACTCGTGCTCCTCCACCGCCCGGACCAGGTCGTCATCGAGCGGCGGGCAGGTCGCGGTGGTGCCGAACGTTCCGTCCCGCATGCCGCGGCCAGCGCGCCCGGCGATCTGCGCGACCTCGGCGGCGGTCAGACGGCGCGGGCGATGGCCGTCGAACTTGCTCAGGCGGGCGAACGCCACGTGGTCCACGTCCATGTTCAGCCCCATGCCGATCGCGTCGGTGGCGACGAGGAAGTCGACCTCCTTGTTCTGGTAGAGCTGCACCTGGGCGTTGCGGGTGCGAGGCGACAGCCGGCCCATGACCACGGCACACCCCCCGCGCCGCCGCCGGATCAGCTCGGCAATCGCATAGACCTCCCCGGCGCTGAAGGCGACAACGGCGCTGCGCGGCGGCAGGCGGACCAGCTTGGCAGGTCCCGCGTAGGTGAGCTGCGACAGGCGGGGCCGGGTCTCGATTTCGGCCTGCGGCACCAGGCGCTGCAGCAGGGGACGGATGGTTTCGGCGCCCAGGAACATGGTCTCGACCAGGCCGCGCGCGTGCAGCAGCCGCTCGGTGAACACATGGCCGCGGTCGGGGTCGGCGCAGAGCTGGATCTCGTCCACGGCGACGAACTCGGCGGCGCGGTCGAGCGGCATGGCCTCGACGGTGCACGAATACCAGCGTGCCCCAGGCGGCACGATCTTCTCCTCGCCGGTAATCAGCGCCACCGATCGCACGCCCTTGCGCGCGACCATTCGGTCGTAGTTCTCGCGCGCCAACAGGCGCAGCGGGAAGCCAATGATCCCCGAGGAGTGCGCGAGCATCCGCTCAATGGCAAGGTGGGTCTTACCGGTGTTGGTTGGCCCGAGGACCGCCTTGACCCGGGAGGGGAAGCCCGACATGCCGGGATGGTTGGGCCTTTAACGGCAGATTGCAAGCCGGAGAGCGCCGACGGTGCTGCCACTGCCTTGTCAACCAGCATAGATATGCAACATATCGGACAGGGCCGATGCGAATCGGCGGGATCGTTGAGGGCGGGTGATGTTCGATCGAGACCTGGACTGCCTCGTCGATGCCACTCCTGACGAGGCCGCAACGCTGCTGGTGCGGTCGGTGCGCCCAAACGGCCTCGATACGGTATTGGACGCGCTGCCGAATCAAGCCGCATTCGTGCGGGCCAGTGGTTTTGCTGCAGCGGCGGGGCAGTTCATGCTGTTGCCGGGTGAGGCCGGTTTGGCCGGCGCGCTGCTAGGCCTTGGCGAGGACCGGACCCCATTCGCCCATGGCGGTCTGCCGACGGCACTGCCCGAAGGCACAGTGGCGCGGTTGGATCCGGGCGACTTCGAGATGGAGGCAGCAGTGCTCGGCTTCTGCCTGGGCGCCTATCACTATACGGCGCACGCGGCAGCGCGGCGGTCATTGGCAAAATTGTTGCTGCCGGCCGGCGCCGACGCGGCGCAGTCGGCCGCGCGCGCGACCTGGATGGTGCGAGACCTGATCAATGCGCCCGCCAACCATCTTGGCCCCGCCGAACTTGCCGACGCGACGCTTGCGCTGGGCAAGCGGTTCGGCGCGGCCGGACATGTCGTGCACGGCGAGCGGCTTGCGGCGGAGTATCCCGCCATTGCTGCGGTCGGCGCCGGATCGGTCCGGCTGCCGTGGGTCGCCAGCTTCGTTTGGCGGGGAAGCACCGCCGGAGACGACGCGCCGCTCGTTTCGCTGTGCGGCAAAGGCGTTTGTTTCGATAGCGGCGGTTACGACCTGAAGCCGTCCGCAGCGATGCTGCGGATGAAAAAGGATATGGGCGGGGCCGCGTTGATGCTCGGCTTGGCACGGATGGTGATGCAGGCGGACCTGCCGATACGGTTGGCCGTGCGCATCGGCTGCGTCGAGAACATGGTCTCCGGCACCGCCATGCGCCCGCTGGACATCCTGCGCACCCGGCGCGGCCTTACAGTCGAGGTGGGCAACACCGACGCCGAGGGCCGCCTCGTGCTGTGCGACCTGCTTGCAGAGGCATCCGACGAGCGGCCGGCCCTGTTGCTGGACGCGGCGACCCTGACTGGCGCCGCCCGGGTGGCGCTGGGCCCCAACCTGCCGGCAGTATTCGCCCCGCATACCCCGGCGGGAGACCGCATTGCGGACTCCTTGCTGGCCGGAGGACAGGCCTGTGCTGATCCGGTATGGCGCCTGCCGCTGTGGCCGGGCTATGACCCGTGGCTCGCCAGTCCGGTCGCTGACTTGAACAACGTGTCCTCCAAGCCCATGGCTGGCGCGATCACGGCAGCTTTGTTCCTGCAACGGTTTGTCGAACCCGGAACGACTTGGGCACATATCGACACCTATGCTTGGAACGATCAGACGCGGCCGGGACGGCCAGAGGGCGGCGAGGCGCTGGGCCTGCGAACATTATTTTGGACGGTCGAAAGATTAAATCGCATTCATAAAACAGGTTAACGGCGGCAGATGACTACCCTGTGATCATCCGTAGCCCCGGACGCCTTGCTAGACACTGTTAACGATCCGTAGTGTCACCAATTGATAACGACTCGGGGACCACCGGCTCCTGAGACTTGATTTCCTTGTTAACCGTTGCTTGGGTGAACAAACGCCCACTTACAAGAAAGGACCACGTTGTGGCAGCCAATCCATCAGCCGACCAGTCCGTCGGCATCCTACGCGACACGATCGTCGCACTCGTCCGTCGTGACGGCCCGGATCTTTCCGCACGACAACTCGGGGTGTTTTTGACTTGTTACTTGCAGGACGGTGCCCATACCGTGCGCGGCCTCGCTGCCGACCTGAATGTATCAAAGCCAGCCATTACCCGTGCGCTCGACCGTCTTGGCGAACTTGACCTCGCACGCCGGAAGGTAGACCCGATGGATCGCCGCAGCGTGCTGGTGCAGCGGACGCTGAAGGGCCAGGCGTTTCTGCGCGACCTCCGCGGTATCATGGTTGAGGCAACTGCGAGCGCTAGGAAGCCAGCAACGTCCAGCGCCGCAGGACAAGGCGAAGGATCGCGAAAGGCTCAGAGTGCATAATTGCCGTATAGACCTTTTTCAAACCTAAACCTGTGACAGGGCGGCCCAGTCTAGCCGCCTTTCACGCCACCTGCTGTTAATCCAGCGACAATTTCTTTCTGCATCAATAATGTTAGCAACAATACCGGGGCCGTAACCAGCAGCGCAGCCGCCGCTAAAGGTCCCCAGCTTACTTGCTCGAATGTAAGCACATTGTACACTGCGACGGGAAGCGTTCTCGTTTCTCGTCCGGCGAGAACGATCCCAAATATAAAATTATTCCAACTAAAGATGAAGGCAAGAATCGTTGCTACGGTGATGCCCGGCCGGGCAAGTGGCAGCGCGACATAGCAAAAAGCTTGCCAGATTGTGGCGCCATCGACGAGCGCCGCCTCCTCAAGTTCTGGCGGAAGGCTCTCGAAAAATCCGATCATGATCCACACGACGATCGGCACTGTAACGACCAAATGCGTCAGGATGATCGGCGTCAGCGTCCCAGTCAGTTCAAGCCACTGGAACAGCAGGAACAACGGAATAAGATACGACAAGCCCGGCGTGATCCGCGCGACCAGGATCAGCAGCGCCGCGCGGGTCGCCTTCGCTTTTGCGATGCCATACCCCGCCGGCACACCGATCAGCAGCGCTGCCCCGGTCGCGCTGAACGACACGATGACCGAGTTCAAAGCGTATTGCAGGAAGTCGTTCTTCCGGAACACGTCCGCAAAGTTGGAGAGCGTCGGCGGGTTCGGAATAAACACCGGCGGGAAGGCCGTGTTGTCCACCTCATTCTTGAGCGACAGTGAAAGCATCCATAGGAACACGAGCAGCGCCGGCGAGACGAGAACGGCCACGCAGACATAGAACCCGATCCGCCCCATGATCCGGCGAACCCTGCGCGTAGCGGGGGTGGAACGATGCATATCAGCCGTCCGGCCGGCCGCGGCGGCGCTCACGATAGCGCCTCACGCTGCCGGTAATGCAGCATAAGCAGCGTGACGAGCAGGATCAGGACAAAGAACACCACGACGATCGCGGAGGCATAGCCCATGTCGTAGAAGCTGAAGGCCTCCAGATAAAGCAGGATGTTCAGCGTCTCGCTGGCGGTGCCGGGGCCGCCGTTGCTGATGACGAAGATGGTATCGAATGCCTTCAGAGCGTCGATGCCTCGGATGACGGCAGCGATCATGATGAACGGGCGCACCAGCGGCAGGGTGACGTGGCGGAACACCTGCCATCCGTTGGCGCCGTCCAGCATGGCCGCCTCATAGGGATCGGTCGGCAGGCTGGCGAGGCCGCCCAGCACGATCAGCATCACGAGCGGAGTCCACTGCCAGGTTTCCACCATGACGAGCGTCGGGATCACGGTCCCGCTCTCGTAGACCCAGGCGCTCGGCGGCAGGCCCACGCTGGTCAGCAGGTAGTTCAGCACACCAAGCTGCGGGTGGAACATCATGGTCCAAACCAGCGCTATTGCGACCGGAGTGGCCATCATCGGCATGATGAACAAGGTGCGCGCTAGGCCGCGGCCGGGGAAGCTGCGATGGAACACCACAGCCGCCGCGACGCCCAGGACCAGCGGCAGGATCACCGACAGTGCGGTGAAATACAGGGTCCGCAGCACAGCCCAGCCGAACCGCTCGTCGGACATCATGCGTGCATAGTTGTGCAACCCGACAAAGGTGCGGTCGCCGCCGATATGCCAGTCGTGCACCGACATGAACAGGGTGAACAGCCAGGGGAACAGGATGACGGCGAAGACCACGATCCCCGCCGGGACGATAAACGGCCAGTATTGCCGGGCATAGTTGCGGCGCCGGGTTGCCCCAGTGCCCGCTCGCGCCCGTGCTCCGGCGTCCAGCGTGGTATCCATGCTCGCCTCCCTTCACCCCCGGATCAGGTCCGCGGCGTTCCGGCCAGGCTACACGGGTTGATCGGGAGCGGCCAAAGATTTTGACCTCAGGGCACGCGCATGTCATTGATCTCACACAGGTTGAGGTGCCGCTTTTCGCTTGCCTCACCATTGGCATAGACGATCCGCACGTCGTAGATGCACGTCCCGTTCGGCAGATGCACGTCGCGCGCGGCGCCGGGTGCGACGGCGTCCTCGCCCAACCGGTCCTCGCCCCATTCGTCCTCACCAGTGATGCTGGCATAGAACTCGTTGATTGCGTTGCGTCCGCGGTTGATCAGGCGGAAGGACGGATCGTCGGTGGCCTGCTGCCGGCTGGACGGCGTCGCGCTGTGTCCTCCTGATGATGGAAAGATCACGTTATCGATGTTGCAGGTGTTGAGATTGCGACGCTCGTCCGCCTGACCGTTGGAGTAGACGATGCGGATGTCATAGACGCAGCTTCCGTCGGCGGGAAGGCGGATAGGGCCGGTCTGCCCCGGCGCGATCAGGCGGCCGGCGATGCGGTCGCGTCCCCAATTCGCCATGCCGGCCGGAGTGGCAAAGACCTGGCTGATCGGGCTTGAGGCACGGTTGACGACGTTGAACGAGGGATTGGGGGCTTGTGCGGCCGATGGGCCAGCGGCGAGGCCTGCGAGAACGGCAGCGAGCCAAAGACGACGCAGCATGGTGGTGGGTCCCTCGTGATCTCCAGACTTAGGGTGGATCGGCCCAAGTTGGGAGGCCTACCATCGGCCCAACAACGCCCGGTGCGCGCGAAAGGTCACGAACGCCATCCAGGCGAGCTGCGGTGGCAGCACCAAAAGCACCAATAACGGTTTTGCTAAACCTTGTGCCGCCACGAACAGCACGCAGCACAGCCCGCCCCACAGCACGAACCCCCAATGCGTCAGAGTGATCGTGGCAGCGTCTATGCCGGACCGGTGCGCGACCTGATACAGATGACTCCGATGCGCCTCGGTCAGCCGGTCCCCCGCCAGCACCCGGCGCACCAGCGTGAAGGCGACGTCGAACAGCACGCCGAACAGCAGCATCGGCACGAGCAGGATCGACAGCTCCACACCCTGGAAACGCCCTGCCGCCACCGCCAGCACCGCCAGCACGAAGCCGCAAAACTGACTGCCGACGTCGCCCATGAAGATGCGCGCACGGGGGAAGTTGAACGGCAGGAAGCCGATCAGCCCGGCCGCCAGCAGCAACGACGCGAAATAGACGAACCACCCGGCATAGGCCGCCGCGATTGCCGCCAGCACGAGGCAGGCGATGGCCGACACGCCGGACGCCAGGCCGTTCAGCCCGTCAATGAAGTTCATGGCATTCGTTGCGAACAGGATCCATGCCAGCGTCAGGGGCGCCGCCGCCCAGCCAAGCTCGACCGCGCCCCACCACGGCAGGTTCAGCTGCGTCACCATCAGACCGCTGCCGACCGCCAGCGCCGCCGCAGCCAGCTGCGCACCGAGCTTGATGGTGAAGGGCCAGTCCAGCATGTCGTCCAGGAACGCCACGATGGCGATGGCGCTCGCGGCCAGGATGACGCCGCGGAAATACGGGTCGGCGAGCCGGGAGAACTCTGCATAGCGATACAGCAGCGCGATGCCGACCATGAACGCGGCGACTACCCCGACGCCGCCGCCCTTCGGCACGGCCCGGGTATGCGCCTTGCGCGCGTCCGGCCGGTCGAGCACGCCCACGTGGATCATCATCCGCACCAGCGTCGCCGAGAGCAGGGTGAGTCCGGCAAGAAAGAGCAGGTGCGTCAGGAAGGCGTCGGTGGCCAATCGAGGCTCTCGGAAATTGGGGGGACTGCTAAGCGGCGCGGGGTGGGCTATAGGGTCCGGACGATGCCATCGCAACGCCTGGTCAACCGTATCCTCCTGAACGTCGCCCTGGACGGTGCGCTCGCTGCCGTGGCGACGCCACTGGCGCGCTACATTGCCGATCCCGGCGGCGGGCTGCTGCACCCATTGTGGTTCGTGGCGGGGGGCGCGATCACCTTGCTGGTGGCTGGGCTGCCGTTCCGCATGCCGCAGCAGTATTGGCGGTTCTCCGGCATCGAGGACCTAGTGGGCCTGGTGGGCAGCAGCGTCGTCAGCGCCGTGCTGTTCGCGCTGCTGCTGCGGCTGTCCGGCTTTCCGCTGCCGACGCCCACTTTCCCGGTCGTGCATGCCCTGACCCTGATCGTGGCGCTCGGCACGCCCCGCGTGGTCTATCGCCTGCGCCTGGCCCGGCGCGCGGTGCATGGAGCCGATGCGCAGTCCGTGCTGCTGGTGGGCGCGGGGGAGGGGGCCGACCTTTTCCTTCGCGCGCTGGAGTATAGCGATGGCCGGGCCGCCTTCCGCGTCATCGGGCTGCTGTCATTGCGGGAGGGGCAGGCTGGCCGGCGCATCCACGGCCACACGATCCTCGGGTCGATCGACCAGACCGCCATTGTCCTGACCCGGCTGCGGGCCGAGGGCCGTCTGCCGTCCGCCCTGGTCGTGACGCAGCCCGACCTCGCCGGCACCCCACTCGCCGCACTGCTGGCCCAGGCGGACATCGAGGGCGTGCCAGTGCGCCGGGTGCCGCGTCCGACGGCGCTGCAGACGGCAGCGGACGGCGGCGGCACGATGGAGCTGGCGCCCGTCGCGATCGAGGACCTGCTGAACCGCCCGCAGGTGCCGCTCGACCGGGATGGAATGGCGCGGCTGGTGCACGGCCGCCGGGTGCTGGTGACGGGCGCCGGCGGCACGATTGGATCGGAGCTGGCGCGCCAGGTGGCGGCGCTGGGCCCGAGCCGCCTGATGCTGCTCGACAACGGCGAATACGCGCTGTGGCAGATCGACCAGGAGCTTCATGAGGCGCACCCCGATGTGTCGCGCGGGACCGTGATCGCCGATGTCCGCGACGAGCCCCGCATCCGCGCGGTGTTCGACCGTATGCGGCCGGAGCTGGTGTTCCACGCCGCCGCCCTCAAGCACGTGCCTATGGTCGAGGCCAACCCGCTCGAGGGCCTGCTGACCAACGCCGTCGGCACCCGGCATGTAGCGGAGGCCGCGCGCGCCGCCGGGGCGAGCGCCATGGTGTTCATCTCGACCGACAAGGCGGTGAACCCCAGCAGCGTCATGGGCGCCAGCAAGCGCTTGGCCGAGATGTATTGCCAGGCGCTGGACGTCATGGCCCGGCGCGGCGCCGGCATGCGCTGCGTGACGGTGCGGTTCGGCAACGTGCTGGGCAGCACCGGCTCGGTCGTGCCGCTGTTCCGCCGGCAGCTCGAGCGCGGCGGGCCGCTCACGGTGACGCATCCAGACATGCAGCGCTATTTCATGACGGTGCGGGAGGCTGTGGGCCTGGTGCTGCAGGCGAGCGTGGTGGGCATGGCGGACGCGGCGCTGCCGACCGGAGCGCAGGGTGGCATTTTCGTCTTCGACATGGGGGAGCCCGTGCGCATCGTGGACCTGGCCCGCCAGATGATCCGGCTCGCCGGTTTGCACCCGTCCGAGGGGACGCCCAAGCCAGGAGCGATCGAGATCCGCTTTACCGGCCTCCGCCCCGGTGAAAAGCTTTTCGAGGAGCTTTTTCACGGCAGCGAGCCTCCGGTGCCGACCGGCTACGCCGGCCTGCTGATGGCCACGCCCCGCACTGCCGACCCGGCTATCGTCGGCCGCGCCATCGACGAGATTGCCGCCGCCTGTCGCGCCGGGCAGTCCGGCTTGGCGCTGACCCTGCTCGGCCGGCTGGTCCCCGAGTTCGAGCACAACATTGAGGGCGCCTCCGGACGGGTGCGCCTGCCTGGAGAGTAGCATGGTACAGCCTATCATACTCCCGGCAATCCCGTTCCTGGACCTGAAGGCGCAGCAGGCCCGCATCGCCGGGGCGCTCCGCCCGCGGCTGGACGCCGTGCTGGCGCATTGCCAGTTCGTGCTGGGTCCGGAGGTCGCGGAGCTGGAGGGCCGGCTCGCGGCCTATTGCGGCGCGCGGCACTGCGTCGGCGTCAGCTCCGGCACCGACGCACTGCAGATCGCCATGATGGCGGAGGGCATCGGACCCGGCGATGCCGTGTTCCTGCCGGCATTCACCTACACCGCTACTGCCGAGGTGCCGCTGGTACTGCGCGCGACCCCGGTGTTCGTGGACGTCGACCCCCGGACGTTCCAGATCGACCCGACGCATCTGGCCGCACGCATCGCCGAGGTGCGCGCCGCCGGCCGGCTGCGCCCGCGTGCGCTGGTGGGCGTGGATCTGTTCGGCCAGCCTGCCGACTGGCCGGCGCTGAACCGGATCGCCGCGGCAGAGGGCCTATTTACCCTCGACGACTGCGCCCAGAGCTTCGGCGCCGTGCTGCATGGCGCGCGGCTCGGCGCGCAGGCGCAGGCAACCGCCACCAGTTTCTTCCCCAACAAGCCGTTGGGTGCCTATGGCGATGGCGGTGCGCTGTTCACCGATGACGACGAGCGCGCCGCCTTGTATCGCAGCCTGCGCAGCCACGGCGAGGGCACGACACGCTACGAGGTCCTGCGCACCGGGATGAACGGCCGGCTGGATACGATGCAGGCGGCTATCTTGCTTACGAAGCTCGACGTGTTCGACGAGGAGCTGGCGCTCCGTGAGCGCATTGCGCAGGTCTATGACCGCGGGCTCGGCAATGCGGTCGTCATCCCGGCCCGGGTGCCGGACAGCGCCAGCGCCTGGGCGATCTACGCCGTGCTGCTGCCGGACGAGGCCGTCCGCACCCGGCTGCAGGCAGCGCTGCGGGGCGTTGGGGTGCCGACCGCGATTTACTACCCGCGGCCGCTGCACCGTCAGCCTGCCTACGCCGGCCACCACGACGGCATGGCATTGCCGGTATCGGACGATCTTTCGCGCCGTATCCTGGCGTTGCCCATCCACCCAGACCTATCGATCGCCGACGCGGAGCGCGTTTGCGACGCGGTGACGCGGGCGCTGGGCTGACGCAACCGCCCTGGCGCGCCGGCGTTTTGTGCGCATGAACCAGCCAAAGATACAGACCAACGACCCTCCGACCGAGGGTACCAGCTCCGACCATAACCCGACCGGGAACACTCCGAATGGCATTCCGAAGGGTTTAGCGAACGCCGATACCGCGGGGCGGGCAGATGATAACCGCATAGCGACTGAGACCGCGGTTCAGAAGACGGGGCAAGACTAGCGCCGCGCTCCGGTCTTAGCTGGCGCGAAGCCGGCCGAGCCAAAGCGCAGATCATGCATTTCAGGACTGAAATTCAGCTGGTGCGTGTTGCATCGGATGGGCGCTGGCATGTTCTGGCATGCCAATATGCCTTGATCCATGTTCGGTGATCAAAGGCGACTACGCCTTGTGACTTAATTCACTTCCGTTAACCACCACCGCAATGTAATGGACTCGGTCCAAGCCGCAGGAGTGGCATGCGTGTGTGAGGTGCGGTCAGCGCTCGTCGCAGTCGGATATGAATCAACGCTCCTGCATTCGCGGGTAACCGGCTAAGCCGTGGCAAAACAGGTCGTCGACGGTGCAATGCTCGCGTGCTCCTTCGGGCTGGCGCCATCGGCACTGGGAGTATTGCCGTTTTAACCGTACGCGCTGCGGCGGCGCCTAGGCCGCCACCGTCCAGGACCATGCGCCCAACGTGAACATCAAGCCGTTCGGCATGTGCACCAGTCCGTCCAACCCGCAGGTCATTGCCGCGACCGCAGCCGCCATGGGTGTCCTCACGCCGCAGCCCTGCTTGCCCGTGACGCCCGCACCTTGGGTTCCTGGCGCCATTACGGTGCAGATCGGCAATCAGGTCGCGCTCGACAATGCCGCCAAATGCAACTGCATGTGGGCCGGCGTGATCGGCGTCACGATGCCGGGCCAGCTCACGACCGACGTGCCCTAATGGCCGAAACGACGCTGACGATCACTACGATCCTTGGGCAGCAGCAGGCCACTGGCGACCGCGGCCCGTTCCTGCTTGCAGCGGTCAATGGGATCGAGGGCATCTCCATTCCTTTCAGCTACGACCTAACCTTGTTCCGCAGGTCTGGTGAGGAGGACGTCGATCCCAGCCTGCTCATCAACACGCCGGCGAAGTTCGGCATCCGCCGGAAGAAGGGCGGCTTCCTCACTCGTTGCGGCGTGTTCGAGACCTTCGAAAAGACCGGAACGAACGAACAAGCCTCCAAGAACCAGACCGACTTCCTCGTCTATCGCGCCCGCCTGGTGCCGGTCATCAAGATGCTGGACTATGAGCAGGCCTTTCGCGTGTTCGAGGGCATGACGGTGATGGATATCGTCAAGGAGGCGCTTGGCGACTTCACCAACCTCAATCCCAGCAGCTACCTATCGCCCAGTTTCGGCCCACACGACATTTTTCCCGCCATCGACTACTGCGTGCAGTTCAACGAGACGACGTTCGCCTTCGTTTCCCGGCTGCTGGCGGAGTTCGGCATTTGGTATCACTTCGAGCACCCCTCCGGCGACGATCCGCGGCCGTTGGAGACGATGGTGCTGGGCCGTACGCCGCTCGGCTTCAAGCCGTGCGACGAGCCGGACCTTTCCATAGATTTCGACGAGGCCGACGACGACAAGATCGCCGATTTCCGCCGTGGCTACCAAATCCCGCACCGGAGAACCCGGGTGGGCGACTACAATACCCTGAAGCCGAGCAAGCCCACCTTCGAGCAGGTCTCCGTCACCAGCAGCAACGATACCGTGCCGGGCGACGATTTCGATGGAACCAGGTTTCAGCGCCAAACGTTCCCGAGCCACACCCCGCAGGCCGATCAGGGCGGCGACGCGCACGCCCTGAGAACCGATGCGACCATCAATCAAAACAACGAGGAAGCGCGGGTATTCATCGCGCAGGGGCAGACCAAGAACAGGACGTTCCGGGCCGGGCGCCATTTCCATATCACCGAGGATGGGACGGCGCAGAGAGATCTGCCCGGCGGCGAAAACCAGTTCGGGACACCGAAGAACAGCCAATACCTGCTCACCCGCGTGGCGATCGCCGCCTTCGAGCGAGCCCTCGGCCAGAGCGTCGGCTCGGACATCGTCAACTTTATCAATCCCTGGCACTGGTGGAAGCGGGCGACGAAGGACCAGACCAAGCCCGGCGTCGACGTCGCGTCGGCCATCTCCGCATCCGCCATGACGAATTGGCTCCAGGACGAGTCGAAGCACATAGCAGGCGGCGACGGCATCACCCACCTGTCCAGCGCCCTCTCGGGCGTGTCGGGCATGCTGGGCAACGTCCTGCAGTTCTTTGGCACGAGCATCAAGGAGATCGCCGCCGGACACGACGACGACTACAGCAACAGCTTCGTCGCCGTGCCGTGGCAGCCGGGAGTGTTCTCGAAGGTGCCGCTGCCGCTCTATACGCCGGCGAGGGCGAACGGGCCGCAGATCGCGGTGGTCATCGGGCCGCAGGGCCTATCGACCGACAGCAGCGACGTGTTCACGGACGCTCTGGGCCGGGTCCGCGTGCGCTTTCCCTGGCACACCGACCTGCCCGAACCCGGCGAGGCCGATCCCTGGAAAACCGCACGCCGCACGGCCTGGCTCCGGGTCTCCGATGGCTGGGCGGGACAGGGGATGGGCACGCAGTTCCTGCCGCGCATCGGCGACGAGGTCATCGTCTCGTTCATCGACGGCGACCCCGCGCGCCCGGTCGTCACCGGGCGGCTGTATAACGCGCGGACCGGGGTTCCGGGCCTGCCGTTCCCGGCCAACCGCGCCGGGCCGAAGCCGGTCGGGGAGGCCTATGTGCACAAGCCGGGCGCCGACAACGGCGCGACCGGCCCGAACAGCGCGACGCTGCGCAGCGGCATACGCACCCGCAGCACGCCACGTCCGGAAAAGAGCAACGACCGCTTCCACATGCTGCGGTTCGACGATGCTTGGAAGGACGAGCAATTCCTGCTGCGCTCCCAGGGCCGTACCGACTTCACCTCGTATGGAACCTGGTACGACACCAGCCACGGCAACCGCCATATCCGGATCGGCGGCAAGGACCCCGACACCGGCAAGGGCGGCGGCGCGCTGATGATTACGACGGGCGACGAGTACGACCTGCACGTCGGCGCCGACCGTATCGAGGGCGTGGACAAAGGATATCAGCTTAGCGTCAAGCGCGACACGCTGTTCGACCTGCAGGGCAACCACGACGTTGTCATTGGCGGCGGCGCCACGCTCAATGCCACCGATCTGGTGATCGAAGCAAAGATGAAGATCACGCTCAAGGTGGGCGGCAGCTTCATCGTGCTCGGCCCGGCGGGCGTCTTCATCAAGGGCGCGATGGTGGAGATCAACTCGGGCGGTTCGCCGGGCTCGACGAGCGACGCCGATGTCACCGACCCGCTCGACGCGGGCACGGCGGACCCGGGCGATCCGCCGAACTGGCTCGCGCTGCATCCGCCGCAGGCCGGCGGCGCGCGGAAGCACCATACCGCCAAGGCGCAACATGGGCTGCTGGTGAAGGCAAACCCGGATGGGACGTTGCAGGTCGGCCCCGGCATCAAGGTCGCGGGCAACCAGGCCTACCAGGATACGGTCGTCCAGCAGCTCGCCTTGATGGACCAGACGCAAACCGGGCACGCGATGCTGACCGACTACGGTGGAACCGGCCGCACGATGACTATCGCTCCGGCGTCGCCTCCGCCCAACCCGCCGAATGCATTCGCCACCCCTACGAACGGCCCGGCGGCGCAGAACGGCACGGGCTCGGACTCGACGGTGCAATACAATCCCGAACAGTGGCCGAATCCGGTCAATGCGCCGAATGCTCCCGGCGACGTGCTCCTGTTTCACGAGATGACCCACGCCCAGCACAATGCCCATGGCACCCAGGACAACACGGCCCGGCCGGACAACTTCGACAATAACGAGGAGTTCAACACCATTGGGCCGGAGAACCAGTATCGCGACGAGCGCGGCGTGCCTCGCCGTCCCGATCATCATAGCCTCTAGCAGCCGGACCGGAGCGGCCGGCGCGATGGCGCTTGAACAGAAGCAGACAGGAATGGCGATGAACACGGCACAGCACGGCACCGTCGGCCTTCGATGCCAGCCGTCGCGCGAGGGCGACAACCTGGTCTTCCCCTACCAGCTCACGAACTCGACGGGTGGCGACATCTACGTCATGGACGCCGTGCCCGAACTGGATCCGGCGACCCAGCAGCCGCGGGCCAACCAGAACAGCGCGGTGGTGATGCGGGCGCCGGACGGATTTGCGCATATCCTGAAGGGGATTGCGCCGCTGCCGACGGACCGCTCGGTCGCAGTCCGGATCATCCCACTGGCCGCCAAGCTGGATGCCGGCCAGACGCTGAACCGGCGCTTGGCCATGAGCCTGCCGCTGCACGTGACTGGCCCCTATCATCCGGACCTGCCGGTCAAGCAATACCGGCAGCGCGACATCTCCGGCATCATGCTGACCGTGCAGTATATGCCGGCGACGGCCGAGGGCTTCGGGGCCGTGCCGGTGGAGTTCGCGCCGGGCTTGTTCCGCATCATGGCGAGGAATACGGTCGGGTCGGTGCTGTCGGCGTCCTGCCGCCTCCCCGCACACGGCCTGTCGATCCTCGAGCGGACGGACGATTTCCCGCGTCCGGCGGCAGTCGATCCGTAAGGCTCTGCCCGCGGTCAGGGCGCCTGGCGGCTCCACAACAGCGTCAGCTCGTGCTTGTTATGAAATAGATGGGCCACGCGCCCGCCCGGGAGCGCCGCGAAGGCGTCAGCCGCGGCGTGGTCGGTCTCGCCCTGGAACTTGATCGTGCACACGATATGCCGGGCCGCGCCGGCGGCGATCCAGCGCTCCACCAGGGACAGCAGCCGGGCCGGATAGGCGATCACGTCGCACACGAGCCAATCGACGGGTTCAGGCGAAAAAGCGAATGCACTGTCGATGACCTGCTTCACGCCGGGCATGGCCGCGATGCGCGGGTCGAGCGGCGCCTTGTCCACCGCCCGCACCGAGGCGCCCAGGCTGGCCAGTACCCAGGTCCAGCCGCCCGGCGACGCACCGAGGTCGATGCAGCGGTCGCCGGCTCCGGGATGGGTGCCGAGCCGGGTCAGCGCCTCCCATAGCTTGAGGTAGGCCCGGCTGGGCGGCCCGATATGGTCCTCCTCGAACCGGCACTCCCCGAGCGGGAACGGGCTCGACTTCGTCGGGCTGGCCAGCAGCCGGTCACGGTCCAGCAGGCTCCAGCCGCCCAGATGCGACGCGGGCCCGGGCTCGGGAAAACGCAGGGGTCGGGCGCGGACCGGCGGCAGGTGGCTCTCGATCAGCGCCATGCGCCGATGGTTCAGGACAGCGTAGGCGGACCAGTTGCGCTGCTGGGCGCGCAGCAGGTCGGAGGCGGCCCGCACCGATGTGATGGCGTGCTCCTGCGGCGCGGTCCAGATATCGAGCGCCCAGGCGCTGGCATGGGGCGGCGCGGGCGATAGCGCCAGCCGTCCGTGCCAGCCGGTTACGGTAACGCCGGCCCGGGCCAGCTCCTCCGCCAGCGACTGCTCCAGGCCGTCGGCCGCAAGATAGGCGCTGCCGATCGCCGTTGGCGCGGTCAACGCCGGATCGCGGACAGACCCAACAGCGCCCAGCCCAGCATCAGCAGGCTGCCGCCGACCGGAGCCAGCGCGCCCAGATGCGGCCCGCCCAGCGCGCCGGCATAGACCGTGCCGCAGAACAGCAGCGTGCCGAGGACGAACGCCGCGCCCGCCGCATGGACCAGGCGCCCGCCTCGTGCGCCCCAAAGCCCGCATCCCAATAGTGCCAGCGCATGCCAGCCCTGCATCTGCACCGCGGCGCCGACGGCCCGTGCCTGGCCCGGATCGGCCGCCAGGTGCGCTGCGCCGGCCGCCGCAGCCACCGACAGCAACCCGGCCAGCGCCCCGAGCGCCACCCATCCGCGATACGAATCCGTGATCATGGGCTCCGTTTAGCTCACTTGGACCGGTTCCGCCATTGCGCGATCCAGTGTAGGCTGAGCCATGCCCCGCGGAGACTTGTTTCCCGAGATCGGACCGTTCGAGACCGGCTACATGCCGCTGTCTGGCGGCCACGTGATGTATTGGGAGCAGGTTGGCGCAACGCACGGCCAGCCCGTGCTGTTCCTGCATGGCGGCCCCGGCGCCGGGGCCGGCGCGGTCCATCGCCGCTTCTTCGACCCGCATTTCTGGCGCGTGGTCATCTTCGACCAGCGCGGCGCTGGCCGCTCCCGGCCGCTCGGCAGCCTCGCGCACAACACGACGCCCGACCTGGTCGCCGACATCGAGACCCTGCGCCGCCATCTCGGCATCGAGCGCTGGCTGCTGTTCGGGGGATCCTGGGGCTCCACCCTGGCGCTGGCCTATGCGCAGGCCTATCCGAACCGGGTGCGCGGCCTGGTGCTGCGCGGGGTGTTCCTCGGGCGGCGCGCCGAGGTCGAATGGTTCCTGCACGGGCTCGGCGCGGTGTTCCCCGACGCGCACGCCGCCTTCGTGGGCCACCTGCCGCCGAGCGAACGCCACGACGTGCTCGGCGCCTATCTGCGGCGGCTGGTCGATCCGGATCCGTCCGTCCACATGTCGGCCGCCCGCGCCTGGTCGGTCTATGAGGGATCGTGCAGCACCTTGCTGCCCAGCCCCGACACGGTCGCCTCGTTCGCGCAGGACCGCACGGCGCTGGGCCTCGCGCGGATCGAGGCGCACTACTTTGCCCATGACCTGTTCCTGCCGGAGGGAGGGCTGCTGGGCGGCATGCACCGGATCGGCCACCTGCCGGGCGAGATCGTCCAGGGCCGCTACGACATGGTCTGCCCGGCGCGCACCGCGTTCGAGCTGGCCGCAGCCTGGCCAGCCGCCCGGCTCACCGTCATCCCGGACGCTGGGCATTCGGCGCTGGAGCCGGGCGTGCGCCGGGCCCTGGTGTCCGCCGTGGAGCGGTTCCGCACCGTCCGCTGATCATGCATGTTCCCGGGATCAACGGGGGAGGGACGCATGAAGGTCGCAGTCATCGGGTTGGGCTCCATGGGCATGGGCGCCGCGCTCAACCTGGCGCGTGCGGGGCACGAGGTCGCGGGATGCGAGATACGGCCCGAGGTATGGCCCGAGCTTGAGGCCGCCGGCGGCACGTGCGTCGCATCGCCGGCCGAACTGCCTCAAGCATTGGAGGCACTGGTCGTTTTCGTGGTGAATGCAGCGCAAGCGGAACGGGCGCTTTTCAGCGAGGCGGGCGCGCTGTCCCACGTCATGGAGGGCGGCGTCGTGCTGTGCTGCACTACCGTGGCGCCCGAGGCGGCCCGGAGCATGGCGGCGCGCGTGGCCGCGGCCGGTCTGCTGTTCCTGGACGCGCCGGTGTCCGGAGGCGCAGTGGGCGCCCGAGGCGGCAGCATGACGGTGATGGGCAGCGGCAGCCCGACCGCATTCGAGCGTGCAGGCCCGGCGCTGGAGGCCATGGCCTCGAAGGTCTGGCGCCTGGGCGACGAGCCCGGCTTGGGCAGCACAGTAAAGATGGTGAACCAGTTGCTGGCCGGCGTGCACATCGCCGTCGCCGCCGAGGCGATGGCGCTGGGCATCCGTGCCGGCGCCGACCCGCGCACCTTGTTCGACGTCATCAGCTCGTCTGCCGGCAGCTCCTGGATGTGGCAGAACCGGATGCCGCACGTCCTGGAGGGCGACGACACGCCGCTGTCATCGGTGAACATCTTCGTGAAAGACCTCGGTATCGTCTTGGACCAGGCGCGGGCGCTGACGTTTCCGCTGCCGATGGGGTCCGCAGCGCATCAGCTTTTCCTAGCCGCTGCCGCAGCCGGGCATGGCGGGCGCGACGACGCGTTCGTCATCCGGGTCTGGGAGGCGCTGGCCGGCATCGTTTTGCCCAAGGGATCGTCTTAATCTTGAGCTTAATCCTATTTTAAGGATTGCGCCGCTAAGCCTCGTCCTCGGCACAAACGAGGATCAAGGCTTTGGCAACACTGACGGTAGGCGTCCATCAAGCATTCCAGCGCATCGCAGACGCGGTCGCTGCATCCCACGACGGCGACGTAATCATGGTCCAGGCAGGGACCTACATCAACGATTTCGCAACGATAACCCATAAGATATCCCTGCAGGGCGTCGGCGGCATGGTGAAGATGGTCGCGACCGTGGCGCCGACGAACGGCAAGGCGATCCCCACGACCGACAACGACGTAACGATCGATCATTTCGAATTCTCAGGCGCGAGGGTGGCCGACAAGAACGGCGCTGGCATCCGCTACGAGACAGGCAACCTGGTCGTCACCAACTCCTACTTCCACGACAACGAAAACGGGCTGCTGGGTGCGGCCGACGCAAATGGCACGATAACCGTCAAGAACTCCGAGTTCGGGCATAACGGCAACGGCAATGGCCTGACCCACAACCTCTATGCGGGCGTCATCAAGCAGCTCACGATCCAGGAGAGCTATTTCCACGACGCGGTCATCGGGCACGAGATTAAAAGCCGCGCGCTGAATACGGTGATCACCGGCTCGCGCATCCAGGACAACTCCGGCAACGCCAGCTATGCGATCGACCTGCCGCAGGGCGGCAACGCCGTCATCCAGGGCAACATTATCCAGAAAGGCGCAAACGCCCCGAATCCGGTCATCATCGCCTTTGGCGAGGAGAGCCGACTCAACCCGAACTCGGTCCTGGTCGTGCGCGGCAACACCATCGTGAACGACGACCGCGGCGGCGTTGCGGTCTGGAACGCCACCAGCGGCTCTGCGACGATGAACGGCAACAAGGTTTATGGCATGGGCAGCACGCCGGCCACGCGCGGCGCCGTCGGGCAGGACGGCACGACGGTGCCGACCAGCCGCCCCGCGCTGAGCCTCGCCTCGCCGATCACCAGCGGTGCGCAGAGCGCCCCCGCGAGCACCCTCATGTTCAACCTGTCCGAGGACGCCTGGCACGGCGATGCACAGGTCTACATCCGGGTGGACGGCCAACAGCTCGGCGGAATGCAGACCATCACGGCGTCGCACGCGCTCGGCCAGGTGCAGAAGCTATCGTTCCTCGTCTCGCTGGCGGCGGGCTCCCACAAGGCCATGGTTGTATTCGTCAACCACGCCTCGGACGGCACGGCCGCAGGCGCCCGCAACATTCATGTCGAGTCGCTCGACATTGGCGCCCAGCATGTCGCTACGGCCGTGACGATCAACACGAACGGCACGACGACGTTCGTCCTCCCGCCTGTTCCCGCGATGGCTGCGGGCATGATCCCGGCCAGCAGCACGCTGGCCCATGTTACCGCGATGCTGCCGGCCCTATGACCAAACAACCGCAATGCCGGATCGAGCCTAGCCCGCCAGCGCCGCGGTCACCCGTCGGGCGAAGGCGGCCGGATCGATCGGCATATCGCCATCCTGCACCCGCGCAATGTCGAGCAGGGTATGCGCCGCGTCGACGAGGTTCGCACCGCTCTCCGCCCGGGCCGCCAGGCTGCGGAGCAGCGGATGACGCGGATTGACCTCCAACACCGGCGGCAGCGCCATCCCGGTTTGGCCGTGACGCCGCATCAGCCGCTGCATTTGCAGGTCTGGCCCAAAGCCGGCCGCCGCCAGCACGACTGCGCTGTCCACCAGCCGGTCGGTCGCACGCACGTCGCCTACCGCGTCCCCCAGCGCGGCCTTCAGCGCCGGCAGCAGCTTCTCCATGTCGGCCGCCTCACCCTCCGGCTCGGCGCTGACGGGGAGCTTGGACAGGTCGGCCGCTCCCTGTGTCACGCTGCGGATTGGCTTGCCGTCCCACTCCGCCAGCCGCTCCGGCCAGAAGGTGTCGACCGGATCGGTCAGCAGCAGGACCTCTACGCCGCGCGCCTTGAAACCCTCAACCTGCGGCGACCGCGCGTGCGTTTCGGCGTCGTCGCCGGTCAGGATATAGATCGCCTCCTGCCCTGGCTTCATGCGTCCGACATAGGCGTCGAGCCCGGTCCAGCCCTCATGGCCGGACGCCCGGAACCGCATGAGCGCCGCCAGCTCCTTGCGGTGCTCGTTGTCCTCCCAGACGCCCTCCTTCAGCACCGGGCCAAAGTTCTCCCACAGCTTGGCGAAGTCCTCCTCGTCCTTGGCGCGCGTTTTCAGCTCCGTCAGCACGCGGTTCGTCACCGCCTTGCGGATGCGCGCCAGCACCGGCGTCGCCTGCAGCATCTCCCGGCTGATGTTCAGCGGCAGGTCCTCGGTATCGACGACGCCCTTGACGAAGCGCAGCCAAGTCGGCAGCAGCCCGGCCTCGTCGGTGATGAACATCCGGCGGACGTGCAGCCGCACTCGGCTGTCGCGCGGCCCGTCGACGGGCTCGAAGGGGCGTGAGCCCGGCACGAATAGCAGCGCCGAGTATTCCAAGGCGCCCTCGGCGCGCCAGTGCAGGGTGGCCCACGGCTCGTCGTATTGGCCCAAATGCCGGTAGAAGTCCTTGTACTGCTCGGGCGTGACCTCGCTTTTCGACTTGCGCCACAGCGCGGTGCCGGCGTTGGCGGGCCGATCCTCGCCCTCGGTCGCGACGGTGATGGGCACCGTGATATGGTCCGCCCACTTGCGCACGATCGTCTCGAGGCGGATCGGCTCCAGGAACTCGTCCGCGTCCGGCTTCATGTGCAGCATGACGCTGGTGCCGGGCTCGTCGCGGGTTGCCGGGGTCAGCGTGAACGCGCCCGCTCCATCGGACGCCCAGGTCCAGGCCTCCTCCGACCCGGCGCGGCGGCTTGTGACCTCGACCCGCTCGGCCACCATGAACGCCGAGTAGAAGCCGACGCCGAACTGGCCAATCAGGCTGATCTTTTCGTCTGGCTTGGCTGCGGCAGCCTCGGCGCCGAAACGGCGGGTGCCCGACCGCGCGATGGTGCCGAGGTTTGCGCTCAACTCCTCCTTGTCCATGCCGATGCCACTGTCGGCAATCAGGATGGTGCGGGCGGCCTTATCTGGCACGATACGAACGCTTGCGTCGTGCGGCAGCGCCAAGCCGGGGTTGGTCAGCGCCTCGAACCGGCGGCGGTCGGTCGCGTCTGCGGCGTTGGCGACCAACTCGCGCAGGAAGATCTCGCGGTCCGTGTACAGCGCATGGACGACGAGGTCGAGCAGGCGGCCAACCTCGGCGCTGAACTCGTGGGTCTCAACTTGGACGTCGGTCATGGCATTCTCCCGAGGCAGCAACGGCGCCGCTATATGCCGCGCCGCCTCAGGTTTTTCAACCTATGCGAGCCGCTTAGGTATCCTGGGTGTCCGCGCCGCTGCCGCGGCCGGAGATGCCGGTGCGGGATGGCGCGTCGGCGCCGGGCTCGATGGTGCGGGACATCGCGGCAATCTCGTCATCATCTTGCGGCGCGGTGCCAGCAGCGATCGGCGCATCGCCGCTGCGTTCCTGCAATAGGGCGATCACCGCCTGCGGGTCGACCCGTTCGGCCGCGGCGAACAGCCGGTCGGCCTCCTCGTCGTCGCCGGCCGCCTGGGCGCGCAACGCTTGCTCGGCCATCTGCCGTGCCGACGCGTGCTTGCCGCCGATACCGTCGGTCTGGTCCAACTCGTCGCTCATAGGAACTCCTCAGCAATGTGTTACGCTACTCGGCTGGCAAGGCTACGGAGGCACGGCGTCCCAGCGGGCCCTGCACCACGAAGATCATGACCCCGGCGAACGCGAGGCAGACCGCGAGGAACAGCATAGGCGTCAGATTGCTGCCGGTGCTGTCCTTGATCCACGGCACCACATTCTGCGCCACGAACCCGCCGAGGTTGCCGACCGCGTTGATCACCGCGAGTCCGGCGGCGGCGCTCGCCCCGCTCAGGAAGCTGCTCGGCAGCGTCCAGAAGATCGGCTGTGCAGAGAAGATGCAAGCGGCGACGACGCAGAGCAGCGCGAACTTCGGCACGCTCCCCGGCACCACGACGCTGCCGACCAGGCACGCCGCGCCGATCGCGACGGGGATGACGATATGCCAGGTCTTCTCCTGCACCCGCTCCGAATGGCGCGGCACCCACCAGAGCGCCACGGCAGTGACGGCCCAGGGCAGGACGTTGATGAAGCCGTTCATCGTGTTGGATACGCCGGTAGTGGGTCAGTTTGGGCGAGACCCTCGAAGCCGTCATTGCGAGCCGTCTTCGGCGCGGCAATCCAGGGCCACAAGGGCCAATACTGGGTGTGGCACCGTGGATTGCCACGTCGCTAGGGCTCCTCGCAATGACAAGGCTTCGTTGCAGATCTTGGTCAGGTGCAAACTGACCCACTACCGATACGCCGAAGCCCTTGACCACCTTAGGTAGCCAGTAGCTGAGTCCATAGGCGGCGAGCGGGAATCCGACATAGGTGAGGGCCAGCAGTAGCACGCGCCCATCGGCCAAGGCGCGCAGCGGGTTGCCGTGCTCCACCTTGCCAGCCTGGCGGTTCTCCAGCGCGATCGTGTCCCGGAGCCAGAGTTTCTGCGGGGCGCTCAGGAATGCTGCCTGCCCAGGGCCATCCGGGAGCACGAACAGGGTGACGATGCCCATAATGACAGCGGGGATGCCGGTGGCGAGGAACACCCACTGCCAGCCATGCAGCCCGAACGTCCCATCCAGGTCCAGCAAGCTGCCGCAGACCGGCGCGCCGGCCGCGTTGGCGATCACGCTGAAGATCATGAACCAGCCGACCATGCGGGCGCCGTACCCGAACGGCATCCATATCGTCAGGAGGTAGAGTACTCCGGGGAAGAACCCGGCCTCGCAGGCGCCAAGCAGGAAACGCAGGAAATAGAACATCGTGGTGCCCGTGGTGAAGGCGAGCGCCACAGTCACCAGACCCCAAGAGAACATGATCCGCGCATACCAGCGCCGTGCGCCGACGCGGCCGAGGATAAGGTTGCTCGGCACCTCGAACAGGAAATACCCGATGAAGAACAGCGAGGCGCCGAGGCCATAGGCAGTCTCCGACATCCCGAGCGGGTCTAGCATCTGCAGCTTGGCGAAGCTGATGTTCTAGCGATCGAAGTAGGCGATCAGATACATGACGCCGAGCAGCGGCATCACTCGGCGCAGGGACAGTCCGATTGTCTGCTGCTCCACGTCCAACGTAGCGACCGGCCCTATTTGGGGCGTGAATGCTTGCGGCATCACCATTCTTCCTAGCCCCTCACTCGGGGCGGGGCAGACCTGCGAACGCCGAGCGACAGCGACGGGTTGCAGCAATGGGCGGCTGTTGCGACCTGGCTGAACGGAATGAACCCGGCCCGATCCCACCCGTTACATGGGGCGGAGGCGTCGAACATGATCGAGATACGCAGGCTGGATCCGCACGATCCGTTGCCGGAGGGACGGCAGCATCGCGTCATTGTATTGCGGCGGTTTGACGAGGACGATCCCCGCCGTGCCATCACCGAGATCACGCTGACGGGCGCGCCCGGGCGGTCTGAGGTCGCACGGCCGATGCGCGCAGACGGCACTCCCATGTCGCTGGACGATGCGGTCGCTGCTGCGCAGAAGGTAGCCGAGACAGAGGGCATCCATGAGGTATTCGTGCTCGACCGAACCGCTGGCCAATTAGAGCACGACGTGATCGAGCACGCGGGTGATCACAAGCTTTGCTGGTAAAAGACTTGACGACAGCGATCTTGAGGAGGACGAGAAGGGTGCAGACATGCGTGATCGACGGCCCTGATTTATCCTGAAACGTGCCCAATTCTCGCCATACCTACAGACTATTCCGCTCGACTCTTAGATGTACGGTGTTTAGTCACGTGGCTGTGAAGCGTCGAAGTCCTCTCGTATTTCCTATTAGCTGCGATGACTGCCTTTCCATGTCGAGCCTATCGCCCATCTCTGCCATTCCACTGCAAGGCCCCCATTCCGGGCGTGGCCCTCAACAAGAAGAGAATTGCTGATGCCTGATTCCGGGCTGGACGTGTCCACTACTGGACGACGTGTTGGCGTGCTTGTCGTCGGCTTGGGTGGCGCAGTCGCCACCACGGCTGCAGCCGGCATCGAAATGCTGCGTGCGGGCTCGAACGATATGGCAGGCCTACCTCTCGCAGGGGTCGGCGCCTCTGGGATCGCAGCCTATCGTAACCTGCATTTCGCCGGCTGGGACCTGCATGGCGAGGATCTCGAAAATGCGGTGCGCGAGCATCGGGTGCTCGACCGGGACCAGTCGGAGCTGGTCGGCCCGGCAATGCGCGGCATGACGCCTTGGCCCGCCGTCGGCAGCGTCGACTTTTGCAAGAACGTAGACGGTGCCAACAAGGTCGTCGCCAAAACGCACCGGGACGCGGTCGACCGCATCCGCGACGACATACGCCGTTATCGCGAGAGCTCGGGCATCGAGAACCTTGTGGTCGTGAACCTCGCCTCCGTCGAACGCTGGCCCGATAAGGCGGCGTCCGCGCTGCATACGCCGGAGGGCTTCGAGAAGGGGCTCGACACCAGCGATCCCGCGATCAGCCCAGCTATGCTCTATGCCTATGCCGCTATCGTCGAAGGCGTGCCCTATGGCAACTTCACCCCGAGCCTCGCCGCCGATATCCCGGCACTCACTATGCTGGCCGAGCGCCGCAATGTCCCGGTGGCGGGCAAGGACGGCAAGACCGGACAGACTTTTATAAAGACAGTGCTGGCGCCGGCATTCCGCAGCCGCGCCCTGTATGTCGAGGGCTGGTATAGCACCAATATCCTTGGCAATCGCGATGGCCTGGCATTGGATAACCCAGATAGCCTCAAGAGCAAGCTGAATACAAAAGGCTCGGTGCTCGACGAAATACTGGGCTATCCCGTCGAGGACCATCTCGTTGATATCCGCTATTACAAGCCGCGTGGCGATAACAAGGAGGCTTGGGACAACATCGATCTGGTCGGCTTCCTCGGCCAGAAGATGCAAATTAAGGTCAATTTTCTTTGCCGGGACAGCATCCTGGCGGCACCGTTGGTAATCGAGATCGCCCGCGTGCTTGATCTGGCGCGCCAGCGCGGCCATGGCGGCATCCAGGAGCAGCTTGGCCTGTTCTTCAAGGCGCCCATGACCCCCGCGGGCAAGCGCGAGGAGCATAGCTTCCCAGTGCAGGAGCGAGTTCTTCTTGATTGGCTCGCGGCTTAAGTCGGCGTTCGCACGGCGTACACCAGTGTTGGACGGCTTATCTGGCCAGGCGACAAGCCTGGCCAGCCTCGTGCCGCTAGCAGCCGAACTCGGTGATCTAAAACGCATCCGGGATGCCTCCAGCACCGACAGCATGGCTTCCCGGCTTTTCCGGCGGGCCTGGGGCGCAATGGCTGCGGGCCAGGAGATTTCTGAGGTTGCGCTGCTCACCACAGCCTGCGCCATGGCCGCCGCCCGGTTGGGTGGGATCGACCGCAGCGTCCTGCTGGTGGCCGGACTGACGAATGCTGAGGCGACGGGGGTTCTCGAGCGCTCGTTTGCCGAGGTCGCAGGTCCAGTTGATCCTATGCTGGCCGAACAGCTTCGCGGTCATCTCGGTCATGTGTTCCGGCCCGGCCCAGCCCCGGCGTTCGCCGAGGCGCTGATCCGGCAGCCGCGCGCCGGGGCAACCTGCCCAGGCAAGCCACGCATCATACTCGAACCGCCGGAGGGGCACGGCGACCATTGCTTGGTCGTAGCGGTGCTGGCGACCATGCTGACGCCCCGCTACGGCGCCGATCCTGCCACGGCGTTCCTGGCCAGTATGGCCCATCACCTGCACAACGCGCATCTGCCCGATAGCGGGTTTGCTGGCGAGATGCTGCTCGGCCAGCATCTCGGACCCATCATGCAGACGCTGTTTGCCCGTGAGCTTGCGACGCTGCCAGGTCCGTTGTCTGCGGCTGCTGCGGCGGCCCTGGCAACGATCCCAGACGCATCGACCCCCGGCGGCCAGGCGTTCCATGCTGCGGATGTGATCGACCGCGTATTGCAGATGCGGCACTACGACCAAGTTGCCCGTTTCACCATCGATCAAGCGCTGGACGACATGGACCTGGTCCATGCAGGTCCGACGCAAAGCTTCCATCGTGCGGTGCTGCAGGACGCGAACCTGCCGTGACCCATTGGCCGGACGGCACGCTGTCCAGCCCGGCTTCGCGCCGGACGCTGCGTGCGGATACGCCACACTCCCTCGCTGCCGGCACGGAGCGTTGGCCGGTGATCGACGACATCCCTTTTCTGCGTGCGGACCGCCGCGTGTTGGCGGATGCGGCGCTGACGGCGCTCGACGCGGGGGACGCGCAGCACGCACTGGTGCTTCTGTTGGGCGACCAGGACAATTGGGCGCGCACTCCGCCGCCCTCCGAGGCGGACCGTGGCGCGTTGGTTCAGGCCGTTGGCTCGCTGACATTCCGCGCCGCGATGGACCGCTTGGCGTTCGGCGCCGTCAGCACCTACTTCGCACACCGCTGGTCCGATCCCACGTTCCTGTCCGGCTTAGCGCTGGCAGAGGCGCATTGGAATGCTCCGGCCTGCATCTTTGAACTTGCGTGCGGCGCCGGGCACTATCTGCGTGAGTTTGCCCGGGTGGCGCCAACGGTCGCTGGGGCGGATATCGTATTTGCAAAGCTGTGGCTGGCGCGGCGATATCTGGCACCCCGCGCTCGGCTGGTGTGCTTCGACGCTGCAGCGGCCTGGCCGCTTGCCGACGGCTTTGCGGATTTGGTATTTTGCCATGACGCATTGTACTTCCTGCCGGAAAAGCCGCATGTGGCAACGGAGATGCTGCGCGTGGCCGGCCCGCATGGCCGCGTCCTGGTCGGGCACGCGCACAATGCCTTGGTCGACAACTTGTCGGCAGGCGAGCCGCTGCCGCCGGCGGGCTATGCCGCGCTGTTTGGCACCTCCCTGCTCTATGACGACCGCGAGCTGACCCAGGCGCTCGTGGAGTCGCGTGCCCCGGTGCCCGGCACTGCAGCCTCGGTTGCCAACGCACCGGCCGTGGCGCTGGCGACCGGGACCGCGGCGCCGCGCGCAGTGTCGGGCGGGTTGGCAATGCCGCCGGCTGGTGCCCTGCTGCGACGCAATCCGCTCTATGCTGGGCCGGCTATCCAGTGGCCGTCCGAACGTTATGAGCGGGAATATGGGCCGCTCGCGACCTACCCCATGCAAGCGGACGCGCCGGAACAGGCCGTAGCGGGATCCGATCCGGCGACCGACCACCTCGCCCGCCGCCGCGTGCTGCTGGATTTGCCCCAGCAATGGTGAATTGGGGCATCGCCGGCTGCGGCTGGGTAGCGCGCGACTATGTGGGCCCGGCTATTCAGGCGTCACGCAACGGACGCCTGGCCGCGGTGTTCGATCCGGCGCCGGCGTCGCTGCAACAGGCCGCTACGCTGTTCGGCGTCCCGGCCCATACCGGCATCGACGACTTCCTCAAGACCCCTGACCTGGGTGCGGTCTATGTCGCAGCGCCCAATCATGCCCATCGCCCGCTGGTGGAGGCCGCAGCGGCTGCCGGCCTGCCGGTGCTATGCGAGAAGCCGATGGCGACCACCTTGCCCGACGCCGAGGCCATGGTCAGGGCCTGTCAACAGGCCGGCGTGCTGTATGCAACAGCGTTCGACCAGCGATTCCATGCCGCACACCGGGCCTTGGCGGCGCTGATCGCCAACGGCTGGCTCGGCACCGTGACCGCCATCCGCATCGTCTATGCCTGCTGGCTGCCGGCCGACTGGGCAGCGGGCGGGGCCGGAGACAATTGGCGCATCGATCCGGCCCGGGCCGGCGGGGGCGCGCTGATGGACCTGGCGCCGCATGGGCTCGATTTGTCCTGCTACCTGCTTAACGAGCCGCTGGTCGATGTCGCCGCAATCGGCCAGGCCCGCGTGCACCGCTACACCGTCGAGGACGGCGCCCTGCTCATGGCGCGGTCACGCTCCGGGATCATGGTGCAGATGCACGTCGCCTACAACTGTCCCGAGACCCTGCCGCGCCGCCGGCTGGAGGTCGTCGGCACCGCCGGGCAGGCGGTCGCAACCGACACCATGGGTCAGACCGCCGGCGGCACGCTCGACTTGATCGACGCTGCGACTGGCGTGTCCCAGCCCGTCCCGGTGCCCGACGCGGACCGCTCGCCGTTCCTCAACCAAGTCGAGGCGTTCGCCGACGCGGTCCTCGGCGTGCGCCCGTTTCCGTTCTCCCCCACCCATGACCTCGGCATCATGGCGCTGGTGTTGCGGGCGCAGGCGATGGCCAAGCCGCCGGACGTGCGCGATGCCGCCTAGGCCCCTCGTCCAACCCATCCAGATCGAGCGATGACCAAGCATTTCCTGCCGTCCAGCCTGCCCGATGCGGCAGCGGCCTATGTCGCCTCGATGCCGGAGGGCCGGGTCGAGCTGTTCTCCCTGTCCCCGCTCGACCGCACCGGCGTATCCTGCTGGAATGCCATCTTCCTGAACGGAGACGGCACGCGCTGGCACGGCGTTGCGCCGCACGGGGTCGGCTACGGCGTGGACGACGACGGCGCCATCATCGGCACGACCGGTGAGCTGGCGGAGGCGGTGCACTCCGCGACCGAGATCCACCGGATGGAGCGCCGCGTCGCCAGCTATGATGCGTTGCGGGCCGAGGTCGGCGCGCGCCACGTCGCCGACCCGCTGACGCTGTGCCTGCCCGCCGGCAGCCCGGTCGATGGCGACACCACACTGGAATGGGTGCCGGCCCGGCGTTGGCCCGGCGGCGAGGCGGTGTGGCTGCCGATCGACATTGCCGCATGCTCGGTGGGCGACCTTTCGCCGGGCTACGAACCATTCACGACGCCGATCACCAATGGCCTCGGCGCCGGGCCGACGCTCGATTTCGCGATCGGGCACGGATTGTGCGAAGCGCTGCAGCGCGACGGCAACGGCCTAGGCTTCCGCGCCATGGACCGCGGCATCGTGCTCGATCTTGACGACGGACCCGCCGACCCCCGCACCCGGGCGCTGCTGGATCGGCTGCGCGGTTTAGGGATCGACGTGGTGCCGAAGTTCGCCACGACCGAGTTCGGCACCGCCAACGTATATTGCGTCGGCGCCGAGCGGGACGGCGTGGCGGCGCCCTATCCGATCATGGTGACGGCATGCGGCGAGGCGGCGTCGCTCGACCGGGAGCACGCGCTGCGCAAGGCGGTGTTCGAGTTCGCCGCTGCCCGGATGCGCAAGGTGTTCAGCCACGCGCCGCTCGCCGATATCGCGGGCGTGGCGCCACCGGGCTATCTCGACCGTTTCCGCGCCTATCACACGCTCGGCGGCGAGGAGAGCCGAAGCCTGCGCGCTATGGTGGAGTGGCTGCAACTGGACCAGCCAGCGCTGAAAAGCAGGCTTTCCGATACCGTGCTGTCCCAGCGCAGCGTGCAGCGGTTCGACGCGTTGCCGACCTGGGACGGCGCGCTTTCCGGCACTGGCCTGGTCGAGGAGCTGGCCCGGCGGTTCGCCGCAGCCGGCATGGAGATCCTCTATTTCGACTATTCCCCACCGCATGCGCCCGGCGTCCACGTCGTAAAGGCGGTCGTGCCGGGGCTGGAGGTCGAGACCATGAGCTATCACCGCATCGGCGAGCGCGGCGTGCGCAAGCTGCTGGAGCGCGGCAGTTCGTTGATCGGCCTCGGCGCGCTGCCGCCGGGCGCTGCCCCGGTCCGGATGCCGCCGGGTGCGGCGGAGCGCCTGGGCGGCCCGGCCTGGCTGGACGTCGCAGCGGTGGACCGCATCGTCGGAGGGCTGTATCCCCTGTATCGGGAACCAGAGGTGCATAGTGCACCCATCGCGATGGAACGGCCTTGACGCTGCGTTTTGCCTACAACACTAACGGCGCCGCGAACCACCGGCTCGACGACGCCCTGGCGCTGATCGCCGACGCTGGCTATGACGGCGTGGCGTTGACGCTCGACATCCACCATCTGGACCCGTTCGCCGAAGACTTCGCCAACGAGCGTCGGCGCGTCGCGGCCCGGCTGCGGCAATTGGGTTTGGGCTGCGTCATCGAGACTGGTGCCCGCTTCCTGCTGGACCCGCGCGCGAAGCACGAACCCACGCTGCTGACCGCCGACCCGGCCGGCCGGGCGCGCCGGGTTGAGTTCCTGTCCCGCGCGCTCGAGGTCGCGGCCGAGACGGAGGCGGACGCCATGTCGTTCTGGGCCGGCGTGCCAAAGCCCAGCGTCTCGCTCGACAACGCCAGGAGATGGCTGCGCGACGGCGCCGAGCGGGTGGCGCGCCGGGCCGAGGCCCTGGGCACCATTGCGGCGCTGGAGCCGGAGCCCGGCATGCTGGTCGAAACGGTCGACGACTGGGCTGCGCTGAGGATTCCTGGGCTGCAACTTGCACTCGACACCGGCCATTGCATCGTCACCGGTGAGCGCGACCCGGCCGCCGCTGTAGCGGAGTTCGCGCCGCATCTCGGCACGGTCTCGATCGAGGACATGAAGCGCGGTGTCCACATCCACCTGCCGTTCGGCGAGGGCGACATGGATGTGCCCGCGGTGTTGCGCGCCCTGGAGGCCGCCCGTTTCGACAAGCTGGTCTGTGTCGAGATGTCGCGGGAAAGCCATCGCGCGGACACGATCATTCCTGCGTCGCTCGCCTATCTTAAGGCCGCCCGTTGAGAGTCTGCTTCGTCAGCCGGCGCTTCTTTCCGGCGATCTCCGGGATGAGCGTCTATGCGCTGAACCTGCTGCACGAGCTGGTCGCGGCCGGACACGACGTGACGATGATCAGCCAGTATCGCGGCGATGAGTTCGGCCGCCGGGTCTATGGCGGCGGGCCGCCGCCCGAGGTGCCTGGCGTCCGCGTGATTGGGCTGGAGCAGGTCGGCGAGCAGGACGGTGGCGACTTCGAGCGCGACGTGGCGAACATGGTCACGGCATTGGCGGCCGAGCACGCGCGCAAGCCGTTCGACGTGCTGCACGCGCAGTATGGCTATCCCTGCGGCTGGGCTGTGCTGGAGGCGTCGCGCCTGCTGGGCGTGCCGAACGTCGTCTCGATCCAGGGCGGCGACGGCCATTGGGTCGGAAGCTGCTGCGAGACGCATCGGCTGGCGATGACCCGGGTGCTGGACCACGCGAATGCCGTGCTGATCGGCTGCGAGTCGTTCGCGCACGAGGTCGTGGAGCGCCTGGGCACCGACCGCGCCCGGTTCACCATCGTGCCCGGCGCCGTCGACATCGGCCGATTCCATCCGAACCCGGCCCAAAACGGGCATGATGCGCCGGTGATGCTGTATCACGGGCGGGTCGACGCGCGAAAAGGCGTGCTGGATCTGTTGGACGCAGTGTGCCAGCTGCGCGAAACCGGCGACCGGTTCCGCCTGCTGATATCGGGCATCGGACCGACCTTCGACGAGACGGCGGCGTTCATCTCTCGTCTGAACCTGCAGGACTGTGTGCAGATGACCGGATATGTCGAATATGCCGACGTGCCCGAAATCTATCGCCGGGCGGACATTTTCGTCTCGCCGACCTACGCCGAGGGGTTCAGCAACACCATCCTCGAAGCGATGGCGAGCCGGCTTGCGGTGGTGTCCTGCCGCTCGGTCGGTGTGGTGGACTGCATCCGCGACAATGAGAACGGCTTGCTGACTGAGCCCGGCGACCGGGCTGGCCTCGCCGAGGCGTTGCGGCGCACTCTGCGCGACGCCGTACTGCGCCGCCGTATAGCCGATGCGGCGCTGCAGGAGTGCCGGGCCGTATACTCGTGGTCCAAGGTTGGACGTCAGATCATGGACATCTACGCGGCCGTCGCGGGGCAGGCGCCCGACCTCGCGTGGTCGCCGGAATTGCCGGCCACCCCCTGCCGGTTTCGCGCCGAGCCACATCTACTATAGATGCCGACCGCACTGTTCCTGTCCCCGCATCTGGACGATGTCGCGTTCTCCTGCGGCGGACTGCTGGCGCAGTTGGGCGACGCCGGCTGGCGTACCATCATGGCCACGGCGTTCACCGCGACCGTGCTGCCGGCGACGGGCTTCGCATTGGCTTGCCAGCTCGACAAGGGGCTGGCTCCGGACGTCGACTACATGGCGCTGCGGCGGGATGAGGACCGCGCGGCGGCGGCGATTCTCGGCGTATCTAGCCTACGCTGGCTCGGTTTGCCGGAGGCTCCTCACCGCGGCTATGTCTCCGCTCCCGAGCTGTTCGGCGCCATCTCCGACGGGGACGAGGTGTGGCGTTCGCTTGCAGCCGAGATTTCAGCGCTGGTGGACGACGTGCGACCTGACCTGGTGCTGGCGCCGCAAGGGCTGGGCAATCATGTGGACCATCGGCAGATGATCCGTGCGGTGCTGCAGGTCGCTCCGCGGCACCTTGCGTTCTATCGGGATACGCCCTACGCGATCCGCAACCCTAGTGCGATTTCGTACGTTCGTGGGCCCGGGATGCAGGATTGCGCCGTTGAGATTGCCGAAGGGCTGGAACGCAAGATTGCAGCGTCATGCGGCTATGCAAGCCAGATCGGCTTTCAATTCGGCGGCCCGGCCCCGCTTGCAGCGGCACTGCGCGAGTTCGCCGTGCGTGAGGGTCAGGGCTGCCCGGCAGAACGCTTCATGGCATCTTCGAGCGCTGCCACGGATCTGCTATCGGACGGCCACCAGGCAGCCATATTGTAGGGGTTAGATCATTGCTGTCTCACCTCACTCCAAGGCACAGGCCGCAACGGCAATGAAGATGCAACCGCTTCGTGACTCCATTCGGCTCGACCAGGCGGCTGCAAGCCTCTGCCAGGTCGGCTCGCTCCGCTCCACGGCGCCGGGCTGGCTGCGGCGGGCGGCGTTCGCCATACCCGTCCTCGGCGCCACGGCGTTGGCGACTGGGCTCGCTGCCGTCTTGACGGCGGACAGCGGTGGTCCCCTGCGCTGGCCGCTGCTCGCGCTGCTGGCGGTCAATGTGCTTTATATGGCGCTCACGGGATGGCCGACGGTGCTGGGTTTCCTCACCCGCCTGTTCGGCCGCACGCTGCATGTCTCGGCGTCGCCATCCGGGCAGAGCCGCACCGCGCTGGTGATGCCGATCCATCAGGAAAATCCGCGTGCGGTGTTCGCGGCGGTCGAGGTGATGGCGCGTGCGGTCAATGATGCGAGGCTGCGGAATATCGACCTGTTCGTGCTGTCCGACACCCAGGATCCGGAGATCGCGGCGGAGGAGGCCCGGGCCTTCGCGGCATTGCGTGCCCGGGAGGCCACGGGCTGCAAGCTGCATTATCGCCGCCGCACCAGCAACACCGGCCGGAAGGTCGGCAACCTTGCCGAGTTCTGCGCCACCTGGGCCGGCAGCTACGACTACATGATCGTGCTCGACGCCGACAGCCTGATGGGCGCCGGCGCGATCGCAACGCTGATTGGCCTGATGGACGCGAACCCCGGCGCCGGCATCGTGCAGACGGTGCCCTATCCCGTGGGCCGGGAGACGCTGTTTGCCCGGATGCAGCAGTTCTCCGCCCGTCTTTATACGCCAATGCTGGTCGAGGGCCTGACGTTCTGGCAGCAGGGCGACGGCAACTACTGGGGCCATAATGCCATCGTGCGCATCGCGCCGTTCGTCGCGCATTGCCATCTGCCGGTGCTGCCGGGGCGGGAGCCGTTCGGCGGCGAGATCCTGTGCCACGACGTGGTCGAGGCTAGCCTGATGCGTGCCGCCGGGTGGGAGGTGTGGGTGCTGCCCCAGGCGATGGAGAGCTACGAGGCGCTTCCGGCCAACCTTGTCGACTTCGCCAGCCGCGAGCGCCGCTGGTGTCAGGGCAACCTGCAGCATTCGGGCCTGCTGCGGTTTCCCGGACTCCGGCCGGTTGGGCGGTTCCATCTGGGCTATGGCGTGATGCACTATGTATCCGGCCCGTTGGCCGTGCTGTTCTTGGCGCTGGTGACGCTCGATGCAGCAATCGGCGGGGGGTTCACCGCGTCCGTCCTGCTGGGCAGCGGTGCGGCCCATACGGCGCTGGTCGGCCTGGTGCTCGGCCTGCTTTACGCTGGCAAGCTGTTGAACTTGGGATCGGCGCTGTTCGACGGACGCGTGGCCCGGTCTTATGGCGGGCGCGGCCGTTTGCTGCTCAGCGCCGCGCTGGAGCAACTGGCGGTGCTGGCGATCTCGGCAATGCTGATCGTGTTCTACACGCAATACGTTGTGGCCCTGCTGCTCGGACAAACCGTGCGGTGGGACGCCCAGCCGCGCGATGACCGCGGCATATCCTGGGCTGAGGGCTGGCTGCGCCTGCGCGGCACGCTGTTCGTGAGCATTGGCTGGTTTCTGGCCTTGCTGGAGACCAATGCGGCATTGCTGGCGTGGTGTGCGCCGCTATTGCTCGGGTTGGTGCTGGCACTGCCGATGGCGATCCTGTCGAGCCGCACGACCCTCGGTGGCCTGGTGCGGCAGTGGGGCCTGTTCCTGACGCCGGAGGAGATGGCGCCGACATCGATCCTGCGCGCCTACAATCGAGCGATGGCCGGGCCGCTGGTCGCCGAGCGTCCGCATCCCACGATGACTGGACTGCAACTGGCGCCCAGCAGCGCCAAGGGAGACTGAGGCGATGCGGCGGGTATTCCTTGTTCTACTGCTGCTGGGACTGACCGGCTCTGCCTGGGCACAATCCAACGGCGTGCCGTCGTCCGCCATCAACGCCGACGACCAGGCGGCGATACGCGGCGTGATTAGCCGACAGATCGAGGCCTTCGAGCGCGATGACGGGGACGCCGCCTACGCCTTTGCATCCCGGCATATCCAGCACCAGTTTGGCGATCCCGGCCGCTTCCTAGACATGGTGCGCCGCTCCTATCCCGCCGTACACCGGCCACGCTCGGTGGATTTTGCCGAGCTGCTGGTTGGCGACGGCACGATCGTGCAGCAGGTCGAGCTTGTCGGCCCCGACGGCAAGGCGGAACTGGCACTGTATTCCATGCAGCGGGACACCGCGGGACAATGGCGGATCGATGGCTGCATCCTGGCGCAGAGTGCCCGTATCGGTTTGTGATTCGTTGTTATAACGCAAATATAGGGGTAGGGTGCGCGCGGACCCGAGGAGCACCACGATGCCCGCACCAACCACGCGCCTGGCTGCCCTGGCAGGGTTGTTCGCCCTGACCGCCGTTTACGCTCAGGCCCGCACTCTCGAGGTCGGCGAGGGCAAGTCCTATAAGATGCCATCGCTCGCCGCCGCCGCCGCCCGGGATGGCGATGTCGTGAAATCTACCCCGGAGAGTATTTCGACTGCGCTGTTTGGCAGGCGAACAAGCTGGTGGTTGAGGGGGTAGGCGACGCCGACAAGGTCGTCATCACCGACAAGGCCTGCAACGGCAAGGCCCTGTTCATCACCACTGGCGCTGACGTCACGATCCGCAACCTGACCTTGACGCGCGCCCGCGTGCCGGACGCGAACGGCGCCGGCATCCGTGGCGAGGGCGCTACGCTGGTGGTCGAGGGCGTGCGATTCATCAACGACCAGAACGGCATCCTGACCGGCGTCGACGGCTCCACCGTCATCGTGCGCGACAGCGTGTTCGAGCGGAACGGCACCTGTGAGGTGGCGTGCTCACACGGGATCTACGTCGGAAATTCCAAGCTGTTGCGGGTCGAACGCTCCCGCTTCAGCGACACGCGGCAGGGCCACCACATCAAGTCGCGTGCGGCCCGCACCGAGATTATCGGCAACACGATCACCGACGGGCCTGAGGGCACGGCTAGCTATTTGATTGACATCCCAAATGGCGGGTCTGCCATCATACGCGACAACACGATGGAGAAGGGGCCGATGGCTGAGAACCGCAGCACGGCCATCTCGATCGGCGCCGAGGGCGTGACCCAGCCGACCCGGGAACTGATGATCGAGAACAACACCTTTCGCAATGCCGGCAGCTACGACACGATGTTTGTCTCCAACTTCACGGCAACCGAGGCCGTGCTGCACGGCAACCGCATCTCGGGCCGGGCGAAGCCGTTGCGCGGAGACGGCGTGGTGACCGCGGCGCGCTGAGATTCCTGATGCGTCCGGCGCTGCTTGCAGCCGCACTCCTGGCGGCAACGCCAGCGGGTGCGCGGACCTTGGGAGCCGGGGCGGGCCAGGAGTTCGACATGCCGTCCCGCGCCATCGCCGCCGCCCAACCAGGCGACGTCGTGCTCATCGAGCCCGGCACCTACTACGACTGCGCCAGTTGGTCTGCAGACGCGGTCACCGTCGCCGGCCGCGCGCCCGGCGTCGTGCTGTCCGACACGACCTGTGGCGCAAAAGCGATCCTGGTCATACGCGGCGACGACGCCATCGTACGCGACCTGACGCTGGCGCGCGCCCGCGTGCCGGATGGCAACGGCGCCGGTATCCGGCTTGAGGGCCAATCGCTGCTGCTGGAGCGCGTGCGGTTCGTGAACAACCAAGTCGGCGTGCTCTCCGGCATCGGTGGTCCAGGCGCGATCCGAGTATTGGAGTGCCGGTTCGAAGGCGGCGGCGTCGCTGGGGACCAGCCCTCCGTAGCCCTATCGGTCGGCGAGGTGGCGCTGCTGCGGATCGAACGCTCGGTGTTCGCGGGAGTGAAGGGCAGCCAGGTCGGCTCGGCGGCGACCGAGACCGAGCTGAGCGGCAATCAGATCGCCACGTCCCGCCTCGCCGTCTCGGCCGCAGGAGGCAGTCTGCTGCTGGAGGACAACGTGCTGGAACTCGCGCCCGACAACGAGGCGCGGCAGGCGGCGGTGTTGGCGAATGGCGACACGCGGGTCGTCATGCGGCGGAACCGGCTGCTGAACGGCACCGGCCGGCCCGCCACCTTGCTGCTGGACTGGACCAGCGGCACCCCGGTGCTGGAGGGCAACGTCGTCGCTGCCGCGGACCGCGAGATTGCATCCGACGGGGTCTGGCGGCACCGGATCGGGGCCATGGTCCAGGACATAAAGGACGGCATCCGCGGCCTCGCAGGCGCATTGAAGCGGCAGGCATTGGGGCGGTGATGATCCGTGCGGTGCTGGCGCTGTGCTGGCTTGCCGGCGCGGCGTCGGCGCGGGCGGAGCCGCACCGTTGGGACGACTATCAGCTTATCATGTGGCAGGACCACGACGCGGCTGGCATGGCTGGTCTGGCCCGCATGGGGTTCACCGGGGTGAAGCTGCGCGGGACTGGCGGGCAGATCAGCCCTGCCGACGTGGCGTTGCGGCGCCAGGCGGGCCTGCCTTGGTTCGTCGAGAACATCGCGACCGACTTCTATGCGCCGTATCACCGGTTCACGCCGGGCAGATCGGTGTCCTGGCTGTTCGATGCGGCCCGGACGCGCCGCCAGCAGGCGCCCGGCGACCGTAGCATGTTCATGCGCCAGCCTGGCCTATCGGACCCAGCCTGGCTCGCCGCAATCCAGGCGCGTTTGGACGGGGTGGTCCGACATCAGGCGCCCGACCGCCCGCTATACTATAATCTCGGCGACGAGACCGGGATCGGCGACCTGTCCGCCAACTGGGATTTCGACATCGCCCCAGCCTCGCTTGCGGCGATGCTCACCTGGCTGCGGACGCAGTATGCCGACCTCGACGCGCTGAACCGCCAGTGGGGCAGCCGGTTCGGCACATGGGACGAGGTCGTGCCGGAGCTGACGGACGACGCCATGCGGCGCACGGACGACAACTACTCGGCCTGGGCGGACTTTAAGGCCTGGATGGACGTGGCCTTCGCCGCCGCCGTCCGCGCCGGAACCGACGCAGTACATCGCGCCGATCCGGGAGCGTTGGCTGCGATCGAGGGCGCGCAGGTGCCGGGCTGGGGCGGCTATGACTACGGGCGCCTGGCGGGCGCTGTCGACGTCATGGAGATCTACGACAGCGGCAACTCGCTGGAGATCGCGCACGCACTCAACCCTGCCCTGATCCCGCTCCGTACCGTGTTCGAAACCGGGCCGCGCGCGACCCACGCGGCCTGGCAAAACCTGCTGCGCGGCGGGCGCGGCGCGATCGTGTGGGACGAGGCAGACGACACGGTGACGGCCGCCGGCGAGCCCGGTCCGCGTGGCCGCGCGCTGGCGACGCTCACCTCCAGCCTGCGCGTCGTCGCCCCGGCGCTGATTGCGAGCCGGCCCGCGCCGGGCGCTGTCGCGGTGCTGTATTCGCAGGCGAGCTTTCGCACGCGCTGGATGCTCGACCAGCGCCCCCGCGGCGCCGGGTGGTCCGATCGCGATGCCGAGCGCGAGCTGGACGACAATGCATGGCGCGCCGCCCGGCGTCAGGTGGCTGGACGGCTGTTGCAGCTCGGGGTGCCGCCGCGTTGGATTACGTCCGAGTCGCTCGAGGGTGGCGTGTTGCAGGATGCGGGCCTGCGCGTGCTGATGCTGCCGCACGCGATCGCGCTGTCGGACGCCGAGGTTGCGGAAATCAAGCGCTTCGGCGCCCGGGGCGGCCTGGTGCTGGCGGACACCGAGCCTGGAATCTTCGATGGGCATAGCCGGCGCAGGCTGGCGTCCCCGTTGGCCGGTGTGGCACGGATGCCGCAGGTTGTGCGCCCCGATGCCGAGCGGTCGAGCGCCGCCGGCCTGACGGCGCTGGCAGATTTGCTGGCAAAGGCCGACGTCGCGCCGGCCCTGTTCATGACTGGACCCGATGGGCAGCGTGCCAGCAACGTCGACGCGCACGTGTTCCGCACCGGTGACGTCGTGATCCTCGCTTTGCAGGCGACGGTTCCGTGGGGTGCGCCGGGTGGCCTAGCCGTGCAGCTTCCGGCGCCTGGCTATGTCTATGACCTGCGCCGTCCGGACCCGCCGCAACTCGTGGACCGGCTTGATGTCGCCCTGGACCCGGTCGAGCCGACGATCTTGGCCGTGTCACCCGCGCTGCTTCCCGCACCTACTCTATCGGGCCCGGCGCGCGCGCAGCCAGGCGCCCGGCTTATCTGGCACATTGGCCTGGACGGGCCGACGGCGGCCGGCGTCCACGCCATGCGGGTCGATCTGCTTGACCCGGCGGGTGCTGCGGCCCTGCCTTCGGCTGTGCTGCGGGTTGGAGCGGATGGGGCAGACTGGATAGGCCAACTGCCACCCTCAGCAACATTCGACCGGTGGACGCTGCGGGTCGTGGACAGCCTGACCCAGCGGTCGGTCAGCAGCGTCGTGACGGTCACACCACCCTGAGGATTTAGCGCCGGTGCAACCCGCCCCCGCCCTGATCGGTTGATACGGCATACCATGCAATGGGGGACAACCATGACCGACAAGAGCCAAGCCGAAGCCACCGAGAAGATGTGGGCCATGATGAAGGACATCTCCTTCGCCATGCTCACGACCGAGGACGACGATAGCCTGCGCGCCCGCCCGATGGTCGCGGCGCAGAGCGAGTTCGACGGCACGCTATGGTTCTTCACCCGCGCCAGCAGCCACAAGGTGGACGAGGTGCAGCAGGACCAGCGCGTCGGCGTCACCTATGCCGACCCAAGCAAGCAGGACTACGTCAGCCTGTCCGGCAAGGCCCGGCTAGTGCAGGACAAGTCTGCGATCGAGGCGCACTGGGGCGAGTCGATGCGGACCTGGTTCCCCAAGGGCAAGGACGACCCCGACATCGCCCTGCTGAAGGTCGACGTCACCATGGCCGAGTACTGGGATGCGCCGAACAGCAAGATGGTGCACGCCTACGGCTACGTGAAAGCCGTCTTGACCGGCGCGCCGCCGAACCCCGGCGGGAACGAGAAGGTCAGCTTTGCCTGATGCCGCGTCCCGTGCCCGGCGGGTTGTCGGGCGCGGGGTTTGGCGCTCAGTTCAGCCACTTCGCCAATAGCCGCTTCTGTTCGCCGGTCTCGGACTGGATGTGCAGCCATTGGTCCACCCAGGCCTTCAGCGCCGGGTCGCGCGGCAACATGTAGGCAAGCTCGGAAAAATCGAATGGTTGGTCCGGGTGCACCGCGCATAGCTCGGGATGCAGGCGTTGCTGCAGCCGGGTTTCAACCGCGTCGGTCATCATGACGTCGGCGTGGTTGGCGACCAGCTCGTCGAAGATGGCGGCATTGTTGGCGAACACGACGATCTCGGCCTGCTTCAGGTTGGCCCGGGCGAAGCGCTCGTTAGTACCGCCGGGATTGGTGATGACGCGAACGCCGGGCGTGTCGATCGCGGCGAGCGACGTGAACCGTGCCTGGTCGGTGCAGCGCGCGATCGGGGCCTTGCCGGTGCGCATCACCGGCGCCGAGAAGAACGCGGTCTTGGCCCGGTCGAGCGTCACCGAGATACCGCCCATGCCGACATCGTATTTCTGCGCTTGCAGGTCGGCCATCAGCGTGGGCCAGGCGGTCGGCACGATCTCGAGCTTCACGCCCAGGCCCTTCGCAAGGCTCTCCGCCATATCGACGTCGAAACCCTCGAACCGGCCGCCGCCGTCCTTGACCGAGAACGGCCGGTAGTCGCCGGTCAGCCCGACACGCAGCGTGCCGCGGGCCAGGATGGCGTCCAGCACCGTTTGCGCCCGGGCCGGCACGGCGCCGACCAGCAGCATGGCAGTCAGCAGCACAATGCGGCGCACGGAGCTTACTCCTTGATGATGGCTTCGATGGCGGCGGCGATGGCGAACAGGCGTTCATCGCCACCGGTCTCACCCATCAGCATGAACCCGACCGGCGCTTCGCCGGGGCGCTGGGCGGGGAGGCTGACGCTGCAACGGTCCAGGAAATTGGCGAGCGAGGGATTGCGAAGAATAAGGCCGTTGGTGCGGACATAGACGGCCTCGTCGTCCAAGGCGTCGATGCGGGGCGGCACGATGGGCGAGGTCGGCAGCGCGACCGCGTCGTAGGGGGCGGTGGCTGCATCCATGCTGGCGCGTATCTCGACGCGGGCCGCCTGCAGCGCGATCAGCTCCGCCCCGGTCATGGCGCCTCCGCGTTCGATGCGGCTGCGGACCCGTAGGTCATAGCCTGCCGCCTGCTCGGACAGCAGCTTGCGGTGCCAGGCGTAGGCCTCCACCGGCGCGAGCCCGCCCCCGGCGTTCGCCGCAGCGATCCGGTCGAGCTGTGGCATCGGCAGGTGGGTCACGCGCGCACCAAGCGTCGCCAGTCGGTTCAGCACGCGGCCAAATGTCTCGGCCACCACGGGATCGACGCCGTCCATCACCATGTTGCCCGGAACCGCCAGGCGCAGGCCCCGCAGCGGCATCGGCTCGACCGCCCACGGCGCCTGGCCGGCCAGCACGGCGTCCATAATGGCACAGCACCGCACGCTGGGCGCCAGCGGGCCGACGCTGTCGAGCGAGGGCGCCAGCGGCAGCACGCCCGTGAGCGGCACGCGGCGGGCCGTCGGCTTGTAGCCCACCACGCCGCAGAACGCGGCCGGGATGCGGCAGGACCCGCCGGTGTCGGTGCCCAGCGCCGCGAGCGCCATGCCGTCGGCGACGGACACGGCCGCGCCGGAGCTGCTGCCGCCGGGGATATGGCCGCCCAGGCCGTCGCGGTCGCGCTTCCACGGGCTGCGCGGCGTGCCGTGGTGCGGGTTGATGCCGAGGCCGGAGAAGGCGAACTCCGTCATGTTGGTGCGTCCGACCGGCACGAAGCCCTGGGCCAGCACGCGGGACACGACAGCCGCATGGGCGGTGGCGGGCTTGGCCGTGGCCAGCACCGTGCTGCCGGCGGCGGTCGTTTCCCCAGCCACGTCGAACAGGTCCTTCAGGCTGATGGGAATGCCGGCATACGGGCCCGGCGTGCGGCCGGCCTGGCGCAGGCCGTCCATCGCGTCGGCGCTGCTGCGTGCCTGTTCCGCATAGATGGCGATGAAGGCGCGTGCGCCCTCGCCCGCAGGGTCGGCGATGCGATCGAGGCACGCCTCCGTCAATGCGCGCGCCGTGGTGCGTCCGGCGGCGAGGGCGGCGGCGGCTTGGGTCAGGGTCTGCATGGCCCAAACGTGACGCTAGGTTGACCCGAGGGCAAGCCCGCGAAACAATATCCGGCTTCCCACTTCGCCGAGGCCAGCATGACCGACAAGCCGACACGACCCGTTCTGCTGACTGGCGCCAGCGGGGCGCTCGGCCGCACCTTGGCAAGGTATCTCGCGGACCTGGGCTGGGAACTCCGCCTGACGGACATCGCGCCGTTTCCCGACGCCATGCCGCCCGGCGCCCGCTTCATCGCAGCCGACCTGGAGGACGGGGTCGCGCTGCTGCGCCTAGCGGAGGGCTGCGGCACCATCATGCACCTCGGCGGCATATCGATCGACCGGCCGTTCGAGGAGGTGCTGGGCCCCAACATCCGCGGCCTGTATCATGTCTATGAGGCCGCCCGGCGCGAGCGCGCCCGCGTCGTGTTCGCCAGCAGCAATCACAGCATCGGCTTCCACGAGCGCACCACCGCCCTGGACGCGGACTGCGACTTCCGGCCCGACAGCTTTTATGGCCTGTCGAAGGCCTATGGCGAGCTGATGGGCCGGCTGTATTGGGACAAGCACGGCGTGGAGAACATCAACGTCCGCATCGGATCGAGCTTCCCGGAGCCGCGCGACGACCGGATGCTGGCAACCTGGCTGTCTTACGCGGACCTGCACCAGTTGATGGAGCGATGCACCCTGGCCGGGCCGGTCGGGCACTCGGTGATCTGGGGCGCGTCGGCCAACGCGCGCATGACCTGGTGGCGGCGCGACCACCGGGCGCGGGTGGGTTGGGCACCCGCCGACAGCGCGGACGGATACGCAGGCCAACTTGCCGGCAAGACCAGCGGCAACGACGTTGCGGAACGCTACCAGGGTGGGGCGTATTGCGTGGCAGGCTACTCGCGTGAGGCGCCTTCGCCTGCGGAGCTGTTTCCCGCGGAGCTGCCTGCGAGTTGACCGCCGGGAGCAAGGGTCCGGTTGCCGTCATCGGCGCCGGGCCGGCCGGGCTAATGGCGGCGGAGTGCCTTGCGCAGGCGGGCATCGCGGTCGAGGTCTATGACCGCATGCCGTCCGTGGGACGCAAGTTCCAGTTGGCCGGGCGCGGCGGGTTGAACCTTACCCACTCGGAGCCGCTGAACCGCTTCTTGGAGCGCTACGGCCCGGCCCGGTCCGCGTTGGCGCCGGCGATCGAGGCCTTTCCGCCCGACGCGTTGCGGGCCTGGTGCGCGGGGCTGGGGCACGAGACGTTCGTGGGCAGCAGCGGCCGGGTGTTCCCCCGGTCGTTCAAGGCGACGCCGCTGCTGCGCGCCTGGCTGGGAAGGCTGGCTGGGCTGGGCGTGCGGTTCCACACCGGCCATCGATGGAGCGGCTGGGACGACGTGGGCGCACTGCGGTTCACGACGGCGGCGGGCGAGGTGCTGGTGCATCCGGCGGCGACGGTGCTGGCGCTGGGCGGCGCGAGCTGGCCGCGGCTGGGCTCGGACGGCGGCTGGGCCGAGCTGCTGCGCGCCCGGGGCGCGGTGGTGAACCCATTCCGTCCGGCCAATTGCGGCTTCATGCACCCATGGTCCCCGGTGTTCCGGGCGCGGTTTGCGGGCGAGCCGCTGAAACGCATCGCGGCGACATTCGGCGGCGTGACAGTGCGTGGGGAGGCGATGCTGACCGAGGACGGGATCGAGGGCGGCGTGATCTACGCCCTGTCCCGCCCGCTGCGCGACGCCATCGACGCTGAAGGCAGCGCCACGCTACTGCTGGACCTGCGCCCCGACCTGGACGCGGCGGCATTGGCGCAGCGTTTGGGCGGCCACGGCCAATCGTTGGCCAATGCTCTGCGCAAGGGCGGGTTGACTCCCGCAGCGGCCGGGCTGGTGCGGGAGGTCGATGCGGCCGGGACGCTATCTGAGCGAGTGAAGGCCCTGCCGCTCCTGCTGACAGGCACGCGCCCGATTGAACGCGCAATCTCCTCTGCCGGTGGGATCGTATTGGCGGAGGTGGACCCTGGTTTTGAGCTGCGCCGGCTGCCCGGCGTGTATGCAGTTGGAGAAATGCTGGACTGGGAGGCGCCAACTGGAGGCTACCTGCTGCAGGCGGCGTTCAGCACGGGGCTGGCTGCGGCGCGGGCAGTCTGCGCGCGATGGCGGCTCTGATGTGCGCTGCTCCAGGTGATTTAGCGCTGACAAAACTCGACTCGTTTGTAGAACTCATCCTCCGCATAACCGGCCCGTATTCAACCGGTGATTTCATATGTTCAAAGTTCTTTTCGTCGCTCCGCTCGCCATGCTGGCCGCCTGCGCCACTCTGGTGAATGGCACCAGCCAAACCGTAACAGTCTCGACCACTCCCACCGCAGCGAGTTGCACATTAGACCGGATGGGCACGCGAGTCGGCGCGATTGCGGCGACACCAGGCAGCGTGCGCTTGGACAAGAGCAAGAATGATCTGGCTGTCACCTGCAGCAAGGACGGCTTCCAGACCGCCACGGTCAGCCACGCCTCATCCTTTGGCGGAGCGACGTTCGGCAATATCATCGCCGGGGGAATCATCGGCGTGGTCGTCGACGCCGCATCAGGCGCGAACTACAGCTACCCGGACGATATCCGGCTCGACATGGCGGCCAACCCAGCACCAAGTCTGCCGCCGATTGCGTCGCAAACCACACCGCCCGGAATTGCTGCCCCGATCCGTTTGAGGCCGGTAATGGCCGGCTCCGACGTGCAGCCGGCACTGATCCAGCCGATCAATGAACGCTCCGTAAACGGTGTCGGCCGGTCTGGCCTAATTATGCGGTGAGGAATTCGGAGGTTACCAAGCCAACCTGTTGATTAACAGGTTGGCGTTTCTCACGTAGCCGCTCGATTACGCCGCCTCCGCCCGGATTGCGTCCGATAGCGTCTCCACGATCCGGTCCACGTGCGGCGTCTCAATGATCAGCGGCGGGCTCAATGCCACGATGTCGCCCGTCGTCCGGACCAACAGCCCAGCGTCGAAGCAGCGCTGGAACACGCGCACTGCTCGGTCGGTCGGCATGCCAGCCCGGCCCTTCAGCTCGATCCCCGCAATCAGCCCCGCATTGCGGACATCCACGACGTTCGGCAGGCCGCGAAGGCTGTGGATCGCCTGCTCCCAATACGGCTCCATCGCCCGCGCCCGGCCGGGCAGGTCCTCGGCTCGCTGCAGGTCCATCGTCGCAATCGCCGCCGCGGAGGCCAGCGGATGGCCGGAGTAGGTGTAGCCGTGGAACAGCTCGATCCCCGCCGGCGACCCGTCCACGATGGCAGCGTAGATCGCCTCGCTCGCGGCGACCGCACCCATCGGCACCGCGGCATTGGTCAGGCCTTTCGCCATGGTCATCAAATCCGGCACCACCCCCAGCCGCTCGGCGCCGAAGTTCGTGCCCATGCGGCCGAACCCGGTGATCACCTCGTCGAAGATCAGCAGGATGCCGTGCTTCGTGCACAGCTCCCTGAGGCGCTTCAGGTATCCCGCCGGCGGCACCAGCACGCCGGTCGAGCCCGCTACCGGCTCCACCATCACCGCCGCGATCGTGTCCGCGCCGTGCAGCGCGACCAAGCCTTCGAGCGCGTCGGCCAAATGCGCGCCCCAGGCCGGCTCGCCCTTGGTGAACGCGTTATGCTCCGGCGCATGGGTATGGGGCAGGTGGTCCACATAGGGCAGCATGGCGCCGAACTGCTTGCGGTTCGGGCCGATGCCGCCGACCGAGATGCCGCCGAAGCCCACGCCGTGATAGCCACGCTCCCGCCCGACCAGCCGCACCCGCTGCGCCTCGCCGCGCGCGCGGTGATAGGCCAGCGCGATCTTCAGCGCCGTATCCGCGCTCTCGGACCCGGAGTTGGTGAAGAACACGCGGTCGAGCCCGTCCGGCAGGATCTCGGCCAGGCGCGCGGCTGCCTGGAAGGCGAGGGGGTGGCCCATCTGGAAGGTCGGCGCGAAATCCAGCACGGCCGCCTGCTTCTGGATGGCCTCCACGATCTCCCGCCGGCCGTGCCCGGCGTTGACGCACCACAGGCCCGCCGTGCCGTCCAGCACCTCGCGGTTGTCGTTCGTATAATAGAACATGCCCTTGGCGCGGGCCAGCATGCGCGGCGACGCCTTGAACGCCCGGTTGGCGGAGAACGGCATCCAGAAAGCGTCGAGGTTGTTCGGACGGCTGATCTCGTTCATCGCTGCGCTCTCGTTGCGGGGGCCTGCATATCTGTCCCCACGTTCGCGCTTTGGCGGGTTTGCGGCAAGCGTGGCATCGTTGGCGCGCAGCAATAAGGAGCGACCCATGCCCGACGGCCGTCTTTACATCGGCACACGCCGGTATTCCTCATGGTCAATGCGCGGCTGGCTGGCCGTGCGCCTGGCCGGGCTGGATGTCGAGGAGGTCGTCATCCCGCTCGGAGACAGCCGGCAGGGCAGGACGCCGGCGGTTGTGGCCGTGTCGCCCAGCGGCCTCGTGCCCTATCTGGAGCACGCCGGGCAGCGCGTCTGGGAGACGCTGGCGATCTGCGAGTACTGTGCCGAGATCGAGCCGCGTCTGTGGCCGGCGGACCGCGCCGGCCGCACGCGCGCCCGGGTCATCAGCGCCGAGATGCACGCCGGTTTCCGTGCGCTGCGCGTGGCGATGCCGATGGTGCTGAACACGTCGGCGCCCGGCGCCGGCCAGACGCCGGAGGTCCTCGAGGACCTGGCGCGGATCGAGGCGCTGTGGCGCGAGACCCGCGCGGAGTTCGGGACGGGCGAGCCGTTCCTGTTCGGCGCCACGTTCAACGCGGCCGATGCGATGTTTGCGCCCGTCGTGGCCCGGCTGCTGACCTATCAACCGCCGCTCGCCGCAGCGACCCGCGCCTATTGCGACGCGGTGCGCGCTCACCCGCTGGTCGCCAGTTGGTATGACGCAGCCGCGCAGGAGCCGGCCGAGTGGCGCGTCGAGCACTACGAGCAGGCCAGCACCGCCTAGCGCCGGCTCGATCCGGTGCTGGACCGTGCCGGGCTGAGTCTTACGCTGCTGCTGCCGCTGTTCCTGGTGGTCGGGCACGGCCTCGCCGAGGTGCCGCTGATATTGCTCTGCGTGCTGTTCCTGGGCCGCAGCGCAGCGCTGGGCGACTGGGAATGGCTACGCGCCACGTGGGTGCGGATCGGGCTGGCGTGGTGGGCGTGGCTGCTCGCCAGCTCGGCCCCGGGCGGGATCGGGCCAGCGGTGCACGCGGCCGGCCTCGTGCGTTTCCTGTTGCTCGCGGCGGCACTCGAGCACTGGACGCTACGGGACGCCGGCGTCCGCGCCTGGCTGGCCCGGCTGCTGGGCGGGGCGGCGCTGTATTTCGCGCTGCGGTCCCTGCTGCAGTTCGCGACGGGAGAGTTCGCGGACCCGCAGGCTGGGCCGGCGCTGTCCCGCCTGCTCTTCCCGGCGCTGCTTCCCGTCGTCGGCCGCTGGATGGGAATGACGGGATGGCGTCCGCCGGCCGGCATGCTGCTGGCGCTGGCGGCGACGGGAACGATGGTGGCGACGGCGCAGCCCGCGCCGATGCTGCTGACTTACCTTGGCCTGTTCATCACGGCCCTGCTGCTGCCCCGGCTGCGCGGCGCCGTGCTGTTCTCGCTGATCGTGGCCGGATTGCTGCTGGGCGTGCTCCCCGTCGCCTCGCCGCCCGCGTTGAACCGGGTCACGCCTGAGTTCTGGGAGCTGATGCAGCACCTCTCGGCGGTGGGCTATTGGCAGGCTGCCGTCCATGCCGTGACGCCGACCGTGTCGGGTGTCCCAGGCTTCCTGCTGCTCAGCGCGCTTGTGCTGGCCTGGCTGCAGCGGGTTGGCCGGGGCCTGTGGCACGGCCCCAACCCGCTGCGTGTCGGCCTGTTCGTGGCCGTGTTGACCGAGGCCTGGCCCCTCGGGTCCACCGGCGCGTTCGGCGCGATGCCGCTTGCCGGCTGGTTCTTCGTCCTGCTGGGCTTGGGGTTGGCGGAGGCTCGCGCCTATATGACGGCCAAATCCCCTTGAGGACCCTCAATGTCTGACACGCTCGTACCCGTCACCGTCCTGACCGGATATCTCGGCGCCGGCAAGACCACGCTGCTGAACCGCATTCTGAGCGAGAACCACGGCAAGAAGTATGCCGTGATCATCAACGAGTTCGGTGAGCTCGGCGTGGACAACGACCTCGTCGTGGACGCGGACGAGGAGGTGTTCGAAATGAACAACGGCTGCATCTGCTGCACCGTCCGCGGCGACCTGATCCGCATCGTCGGCGGGCTGATGAAGCGCAAGGGCGGCCTCGACGGCATCATCATCGAGACGACTGGGCTCGCCAACCCGGCCCCGGTCGCGCAGACCTTCTTCGTCGACGACGGCGTCCGCGCCCGCACCCGGCTCGACGCCATCGTGACCGTCGTGGACGCGAAGCACTTGCTGGCCCGGCTCGACGACTCCCATGAAGCGGAGGAGCAGGTTGCCTTCGCCGACGTGATCGTGCTGAACAAGACCGACCTGGTGACGCCCGACGAGCTGGATGCGGTCGAGGCGCGCATCCGCACCATCAACCGCTTTGCCCACGTCCACCGCACCAGTCGCGCCGCCGTGGCGCTCGACCAGGTGCTGGACCAGGGCGCCTTCGACCTCGCCCGCGTGCTGGAGCGCGAACCGGGCTTCCTGGAGACGGACGAGCACTCGCACTCCGACACGGTGAACAGCGTGAGCTTCGAGGTGTCGCGCCCGATCGACCCGGAGAAGTTCAACGCCTGGATCAGCACGTTGCTGGCCGAGAAGGGCCAGGACTTGCTGCGCACCAAGGGTATTTTGTCTTATGCCAACGACGACCGCCGCTTTGCCTTTCAGGCCGTGCACATGATCGCGGACGGCGACTTCATCGGCCCGTGGGCGCCGGGTGCCGAGCGCAAGTCCAAGCTCGTGTTCATCGGCCGCAATCTCAACCGCCCGCAACTGCGCCGGGGTTTCGAGGCGTGCCAGGTCGGAGGTCCTAAGGCTTGAGCGCAACGACCGAACGGCAGTTCCTGATCGACAGCCGGGGCACAAGCCGGGAGCTCAGCGCATTCGTGGTGGGCGCCGCATTCGATCGCACGGGGGCCGTTGCCGCCTTCGCTTTGGGCGACGGCACGCTGCGCCTGACCCCGCACAATCCCGCGGCGGAATGGCCGGTCGTGGAGGCGCATGACGGGGGCATCCTCGCCGTCGCCGCCGACGCCCGGCCGGGCTTCGTCACCGGCGGCGACGATGGCCGTTTCCTGCGCATCGGACCCGACGGCACCGTCATGGAGCTCGCGCGCTACGGCTCGAAATGGGTGGAGCACGTGGCGGCGTTCGCGGACGCGAAGTCCGGCGTGCTGGCCTGCTCCGTGGGCAAGTCCGCGCATCTGTTCACGGTGGCGGGCCAGCCGCTGAAGACGCTCGCGCATCCCTCGACCGTCACCGGCCTGGCGCTCGATGGGCGGGGCAAGCGCTTGGCCGCGTCGCATTACAACGGCTGCAGCCTTTGGTTCGTGGCGGCCAAGACCGACAGCCCGCGCATTATGGAGTGGAAGGGCAGCCATACCGGCGTCATCCTCCATCCAACGGCCGACGCCGTCGTGACCAGCATGCAGGAGAACAGCCTGCACGGCTGGCGGCTCGCGGACGGCCAGCACATGCGCATGAGCGGGTATCCCAAGAAGACGGAGAGCCTGTCGTTCACCCGCACCGGCAAGTGGCTCGCGAGCTCGGGCGCCGAGAGCGTCGTGCTGTGGCCGTTCTTCGGCGGCGGGCCGATGGGCAAGGCGCCGACCGAACTCGCGGGCGGCGACAACGTGACCTGCACCCGCGTCGCCTGCCATCCGCAGCACGATGCGGTGGCGGCCGGGTTCTCGGATGGGTTGGTGGCATTGGCGGACATCAACACCGGGCGCATCCTGCCGGCGGTGCCGCCGGGACACGGGCCGGTCTCGGCGCTGGCCTGGAGCCCGGACGGCTCCCGCCTGGCGCTGGGAACCGAGACGGGGTTCGCCGCGCTGATCGACTTCACCCCACGCTGACGGAGCATGGTTTTGGACCGGATCACCACCCAAGGCATGTCGATGCCCAAGCTCGGCCTGGGCACCTGGCGCATGAAGGGTGCGGAGTGTACGGAGGCGGTGCAGCGGGCGCTAGGCCTCGGATATCGCCACATCGACACCGCCGAGATGTATGGCAACGAGGAGGCAGTCGGCGAGGCGCTGGCCAACGCCGGGGTGCCGCGCGATGAGGTCCACGTCACCAGCAAGGTGTGGTTCGAGAACCTGTCGGCCGACGCCATGCAGCGCTCGATCGACGGGTCGCTGACCAAGCTGCGGACGGATTGCGTCGACCTCTATCTGATCCATTGGCCCAGCGTGGACATGGACCTGCATGATGCGATCCAAAACCTGATGCGGGTCAAGGAGCAGGGGAAAGCCCGTGCAATCGGGGTCAGCAACTTCCCGGTGGCGCTGCTACGCCGTGCCGTCGAGGAGGTCGGGGCGCCGATCGCCTGCAACCAGTTCGAGTATCACGTGCTGCTGGGGCAGGCGTCGCTGGTGGGCTATTGCCAGTCGCACGATCTGGCGGCGGCGGCGTATGCGCCATTGGCCCAGGGCCGGCTGGCCGAGCACGAGGAGCTGCAGGCGATTGCGCGCAAGCACAATGCGAGCCCGGCGCAGGTGGCCTTGAAGTGGCTGCTTGACCAGCCTGGCGTCGCGGCAATCCCCAAGGCGACCCGGGCCGAGAGCCAGCAGGCCAACCTGGACGCGCTGCGGATCGAGCTGGACGATACCGACCGCGCCGTCATCTCGATGCTGCCGAAGGCACAACGTTTCATCAACCCGGGCTGGGCGCCGGTTTGGGACACGCCGGGGTAGCCGGGAAACTCTTCTTCAGCCCTCCCCTCGACCGTCTCTCAGCGGGAATGGAAACAGCCAAAAAAGGTAGTGGGTCAATTTGACCGAGATTGTCAGCCGTCATTGCGAGCCGGCTTCGGCGCGGCAATCCAGGGCCTTGCGGGCCAAGGTTTGCGCGGGGAACCCTGGATTGCCGCGTCGCAAGCGCTCCTCGCAATGACGAGGTTCTATGACGGACCAGCTCGTTCGGTCGCAAACTGACCTGCTGCCAAAAAAAACCTTCGTCTGGTGAGCTTGGGTGAGGGCCGTGTCGATATCGATACCGCTACGATAAGCTTCTTAGGCGACCGGCACCGTCACTCCGATCATGTCGCCCTCGCGCAGCAGCGCTGCTAGCCGGTCCGCATTCCAGCCTTCGGTGCCCGACGGACGCTGCGGCAGCACCATCCAGCGATAGTCGGCCGTGCTGTCCACCACGCGGATGCGTCTCGCCTCGGGCAGCACCGTGCCGAACTCCGCCAGCACGCCGCGCGGGTCGCGGATGGCACGGGCGCGATAGCCCGGCGATTTGAACCAGAACGGCGGGTAGTCCAGCACCGCCCGTGGATAGCAACTGCACAGGGTGCAGACGACCAGGTTATGCACCTCGTCGGTGTTCTCCAGCACGCCGAGCGGCGGCAGGCCGCGCATGGCGATGCCGATCGCCTCGGCCGCCTGCGCGCCGTCCCGCATCAACAGGGCATGGTAGTCCGGATCGGTCCAGGCACGCGCAACCATGCGGGCGCCCTGGGCTGGGCTGGCGCGGTCGGTCTGTGCCATGCGGGCGGCGATCTCGTCGGCGGTGGCGATTCCCTTGCTCGCCAGCAACGCCTTGAGGCCGGCCAGCAGCCTATCGCTCGGGGCTTCGATCAGGGTGTTCACGCGGCCTCCAACCAGCTTTCGTAAAGCTCGACCACGATCTCGTCCCCGCCTGCGTCCGGCCAGATCGAGCGGGGCTCGAACACCACATGATACAGCGCGAGCGTTGCCGCCGGTCGGGCAAAGGCGAGGTCTTCGGGATTGCGGAACGCGCCCAAATGACGGACCACCGTTCCCTTGTGCCCGCGCAGATAGTGCGGCGTGCGGATATGGCAGGGTCCGCGCGCCTCGGGCCAATCGTCACGCACGCGCACGGAGGTGCCGGGCGCGAGCATCACGCCGGACCCAAGGCGGCGCGCAGCTCGGCCTCCGAGATCACGCCGCGGGTCAGCAGGTTGTCGGCGATGGAGCGGACCCAGCGCTGGTAATATGACAGGCGTGCATACTCGCCCTCCGGAATGGCCTCGATGCCACGGCGCAACTCATCCACGGACATCACGCCCTTGGCGCCGAGGATGCCACGGATCGCATCCACCTCGCGGTCGAACTGCGTCAGCGTGTGCGCGCCGGTGTCGATCGGCTCGCACAAAAACTTCGACACGCCGCCCATATCGTGGTGGGCGCGGGCGGGTGCAGTCTCGTCTGCTGACCCCGGTTTGCTCATTGGATGCCCTCCCCGGGGAGCATGCCCCAGATCTCGCTGCGCTTCATCCAGCCACGATAGTCTTGTATCTGCGCCTGGCACCAGTCCGAAGCCGCATCGCAGGCGCGCAGCCGGATGATCACTCCGGGCTTGAGCCGGGCGACTGGCGCGGCATCGTCGCGGGCATCGCGCCGCAGCACCTGCTCGCCGCCGATCACCACCCCGGTCCGGCGCGGCGCGAGAGTCGCCTGATGCACCCAGCCCTTCGTGTTCTCCTGGTCCCGCACCAGCCGCCACTCCTCGAACTCGCGCTCGATCTGCATCGGCAGGTCGCGTCGCTTATAGACCCACTCGATCGGATAGCGTTTGCCGGGGCCGAGCCGCATGTAAACCTCGTCGGCGCGAAGGGCCGCGAACCGTGGCAGCGGCTGGCCGGTGACGCTGCCCTTGGTAGGCTCCGGCGGCTTCTCTGGGATGGGCTCCGGCGCTGGCACCGGCGCTGCGGGACGAACGACGGGCCGTTTCGGTGGTGCGCCGGGCTTTGGGCGGATGACGGGCGCGGGTTCTCGTCGCACGGGCGCGCGTGGTGCAGGCTGCGCGGTGGTCTTGGCCGGCGGAGGGGCAGGGGAGGGTGGCGCAGGCGGTTGCTGCGCCACGGCCAGGCTGGGCAACAACAGCGCGATCAAGACTGGTGCAATCAGGATTGGGAGGCGTGCGGCCATGGATCATTCCTGCCAACAACGAAGGCGCCGGGTCAAGCCTATAGCGTGACGATCTGGCCGCCCGCGGTCGCCGACAGGAAGCTGGGCACCCCAGCAACCTCCACTCCGCGCCAGAGTGGCGCAGCCTCCAAGCCCGCCATGCGCAGCCCGGCGTCGCACACCATCAAGCGTACGCCCAGCTCGGCCACGGCCTCCCGCAACTCGTCGAGCCCAGCAACTCCGGTCGCCCGGACTGCCGAGTCCCTCGCCTCATCGTCAAGAGGGGACCAATCCTGCATCAGCGCAAGGCACCCCGCATTCGTCGCGAACACGCAGACTTCGCGGCCGATCGCCGCGGCTCCGGCGGCAAGGACAAAGGCGTAGTGCGCCCGTTCGTGCCCACCAGAAATCAACAGGATGCCGAGCGGCTCAGCCATGTCCCGACAGGTCGTGCAGGGTCGGATGGTCCCCACAAGCCGGGCAGGCGGGGTCGCGCCGCAGGCCCACGGTGCGGACCCGGGCGGCGAGCGCGTCCCAGATCAGCAGCCGGCCAGATAAGCCTTCGCCGATGCCCATGATCTCCTTCAGGGCCTCCGTCGCCTGTAGGCTGCCCATGACGCCGGTTACGGCGCCCAGGATCCCGGCCTCGCTGCAGGACGGCACCAGGCCGTCCGGCGGTGGCGCGGGATGCAGGCAGCGGTAGCATGGGCCGCCAGCATGCGGCTTGAAGGTCGATAGCTGCCCGTCGAAGCGCAGTACGGCGGCGGACACGAGGGTTCGGCGCGCCAGCACGCAGGCGTCAGACACCAGGAAGCGCGTCGCAAAGTTGTCGCTGCCGTCGCAAACCAGGTCGTATCCGGAGACGAGACTCAGCGCATTGCCTGCGTCGAGCCGGGTCTGGTAGGCCTCGATCACAACGGCCGGGTTGATCGCGCGGGCGGCAGCGGCGGCGGAATGCACCTTAGGCTGGCCGATCCGGTCCGTCGTGTGGGCGACCTGCCGCTGCAGGTTCGACAAATCCACGACGTCATCGTCGATCAGCCCTATGGTGCCGACGCCGGCCGCAGCCAAATAGAGCGCGAGCGGACTGCCCAGCCCGCCGGCGCCGACGACCAGCACCCGGGCGGCGCGCAGTTTCGCCTGCCCAATGCCGCCAACCTCCGCCAGCAGGATATGGCGTGAATACCGGGTGATCTCGTCTTCGGTGAAGTCCAGGTCCATGTTGGGGACTTAAGATGGCGGAGGACGGAAAGCTATGGAGGATGGCGCCCTGGTGCTGTTCAGCGGCGGGCAGGACAGCACCGCGTGCCTGGCATGGGCGCTGGAGCGGTTCGCGCGCGTCGAGACGATCGGCTTCGCCTACGGCCAGCGCCACACGGTAGAGCTCGACTGCCGCGGACCCGTGCGCGACGCGTTGGCGCTCCGATGGGGCGCCCGGCTCGGGCCGGACCATGTGGTCGACCTCGCGCCGTCGCTCGCGGCCCTTGGCCAAACTGCGCTCACCTCCGACGTGGCGATCACGATGGGTGAGGACGGCCTGCCCAACACTTTCGTGCCGGGCCGCAACCTGCTGTTCCTGACCTATGGCGCCGCGCTCGCCTATCGCCGCAGCCTGCGCCGTATCGTCGGCGGCATGTGCGAGACGGATTTCAGCGGCTATCCGGACTGCCGCGACGACACGGTCAAGGCGATGCAACTGGCGCTGAACCTGGGCATGCAGCGCCGCTTCGTGCTGGAAACGCCGCTGATGTGGCTGGACAAAGCCGCCACCTGGGCGTTCGCCGACCGGTTGGGCATCGTGGAACTGACGGTCGAGCACACGCATACTTGCTATGTCGGGGACCGCACCCACCGGCACGACTGGGGTTGGGGCTGTGGCGCATGTCCGGCGTGCGGGCTGCGCGCCGAGGGTTGGCGGCGTTGGCAAGCGGGGTAGCGGATTGTTCGATTTCGACTTTGCCGGGATGATGCAGCGGCATGGCTTCTGGGTGGTGGGCTGCGTGGTCTTCCTCGAGAGCATGGGCGTCCCGCTGCCGGGCGAGAGCTTGCTGATCGCGGCGGCGCTGTATGCGGCTGCCACCCACGACATTGCCATCGAAACCATAGTGCTCGCGGCGGCGCTGGGCGCGGTGCTGGGCGACAATGCGGGATACCTGATCGGCCGCAAGGTCGGACCGCCGGTGCTGGCGAAATACGGCCCACCCATCGGCCTGACCCTGGCCCGGCAGCGGCTCGGGCAGTTCCTGTTTCTGCGCCATGGCGGCAAAGTCGTGTTCCTGGGGCGCTTCGTGGCGTTCCTACGCACCTTTGCGGCCCTGTTGGCTGGGGCAAACCGGATGCCGTGGCAGCGCTTTCTAGTCTGGAACGCGCTGGGCGGGGTTTTCTGGACCTGCTTTTACGGCTTCGGCGCTTACCTTCTGGGCAATCAGGTGCATCGGCTGGTCGGGCCATTCGGCGTCGTGGTCGGGATTTCGGCGCTGGCTGTCCTAGGGTTTACGATCCGGTTCGTGCACCGTCACGAGGCGCGGCTGATCGCCGAGGCGCAGGTCGCGATGGCGGCGCACGAAGCTGCTATCTCGGGCACGCACGCCGGGCAGGGAAGCAGGAGCGTCACACGCTAGAAACACCTACGCCGTCATGCAGGACATGACGGCGTAGGCTTTTGGATGTCGCTGAGCCCTGCCGCTCTTTATTCCTGCAGCAGGGCTCTGGATACGAGATTTTACCGGTCGGGCGCAGAGACCGCCCAGGCATGGCTGTGCACCAAGCCGTCGTCATGGTCGTGGTGCCCGGCGTTCGTAGCGCCTGCCTCCGGAACGTCGTCGTGGAACTGTGCGGTTTCCGTGCTGCCGGCCATCGCGGTCGTGCTGGACTTGCCGCCGGATGCCGCAACCGCGACGGCGTCGAACCAGCCGGTGCCGACCTCGCGCTGATGCCGGGTGGCGGTGTAGCCCTCCGCCTCGGAGGCGAACTCGGCCTGCTGCAGCTCGGAGTAGGCCGCCATGCCGCGCTCCTTATAGCCGCGCGCCAGGGTGAACATGCTATGGTTCAGGCTATGGAACCCGGCCAACGTCACAAACTGGAAGCGGTAGCCCATCGCGGCGATCGACTGCTGGAAGTTGGCGATGGCCTCTGGCGCCAGCTTCTTCTGCCAATTGAAGCTCGGCGAGCAGTTATAGGCCAGCATCTTGCCCGGAAACTGCGCGTGGATCGCGTCGGCGAAGCGCTGCGCCTCCTCGAGGTTCGGCTCGCTCGTCTCCCACCACAGCAGGTCGGCGTAGGGCGCGAAGGCCAGGCCGCGGGCGATGGCATAATCCACTCCGACACCGGACTTGATGCGGTGGAAGCCTTCCGGGGTGCGCTGGCCCGTCAGGAACGGACGGTCACGCTCATCGACGTCGGCCGTCAGCAGCTGCGCCGAGTGCGCGTCGGTGCGGCACAGCAGCACGGTCGGCACGCCTTCGACGTCGGCAGCCAGGCGCGCCGCGTTCAGGGTGCGGATATGCTGGCTGATCGGGATCAGCACCTTGCCGCCGAGATGGCCGCACTTCTTCTCGCTGGCGAGCTGGTCCTCGAAATGCACGCCCGCGGCGCCGGCCTCGATCATGGCGCGCATCAGCTCGAATGCGTTCAGCGCCCCACCGAACCCGGCCTCGGCGTCGGCGACGATCGGTGCCATCCAATGCATGGACGTGTCGCCCTCAAGCTGCGCGATCTGGTCGCAGCGGCGCAGCGAGGCGTTAATCTTCTTCACGACCTGCGGCACCGAGTTCACCGCATACAGCGACTGGTCCGGATACATCTCGTTCGACGTGTTGGCGTCCGCCGCCACCTGCCAGCCGGACAGATAGATCGCCTTGAGGCCCGCACGGACCTGCTGCATGGCCTGGTTGCCGGTCAACGCGCCAAGGGTGTTCACATACGGCTCGGTCTTCAGCAGATGCCACAGGCGGTTGGCGCCCATCTCGGCCAGGGTGTGTTTGATCCGGAAGCTGCCGGACAGCTTCGCGACGTCGGCTGGCGTGAAGTCCCGCTTGATGCCGGCGAACCGCTCGGGGTCCTGGCCGGGCATCGGAGCGGGGCCGCTCGACGTGCCATCGGGCGCGAAGTTCGGGGTAGGCTGCATCTATAGTCTCCTGGTTGATGCCGTCATATATTTACATTGCGGGTGCGAAGGCCAGCCCTTAATTGCTCGACAACATGGCAACAGTGTCGCTAAATTGCCAAAAATCTTCGTAAATCAGTAAAGGTTGTAAATGGCCGCCCCCCTGATCGGTCGCACCGTCCGCCGCCTGCGCCAGGAGCAATTCATGACACAGCAGGCGCTCGCGGTGCGGCTCGGCATCTCCGCCAGCTACCTCAACCTGATCGAGCACGAGCAGCGCGCCGTGACCGCGAGCCTGCTGATCAAGCTTGCCGAGATCCTGCAGGTCGACCTCGCCACCCTGTCCGGCGCGCAGGAGCGGCAGCTCGAGGCCGGGCTGCGCGAGGTTTTTGCGGATGTGCTGCTGGACCAGCCGGTGCCGGAGGCCGAGGTGGCGGCTCTTGCCGGCAGCAGTCCTGCTGCGGGCCGCGCCGTGCTTGCCCTGTATCGCGCGTGGCGGGTCGCGCGCGAGGACAGCAGCGGCATCGCGCTGCCGTCGGGTCGCCGTCTGCTGCTGCCGCACGAGGAGGCGCGGGACGCCTTCCACGAGCACGCAAACCATTTTCCCGATTTGGAGGCGGCCGCCGAGGCGGTCGGCGCCACCCTGCCGCCGCAGCCGGCCGAACTGAACCACGCCATCGCCGAGCGCCTGCGCCGGGAGCACGGTCTGCACATCCAGGTCGCGCCCACGGACGGCGCCCTCCGCCGCTACGACCCGGCCACCCGCAGCCTGATCCTGTCGGAACAGCTTCCGCGGGAAAGCCGTGGCTTCCACCTCGCATTCCAGCTCGCGTTGCTCGAGGTGCGCGACGCCATCGAGGCGCAGGTCGCGGCCATAGCGCCGAGCACGCCGGAGGCCGGGTCGGTGATCCGCCTGGCGCTGCTCAACTACACCGCCGGGGCGCTGCTGATGTCCTATGAGCCCGTGCGGGCGGCGGCGATGGCGCTGCGGCACGACGTCGATGCGCTGGCGGCCCGATTCGGCGTCAGCTTCGAGCAGGCCTGCCACCGGCTCTCCTCGCTCCAGCGCTCCGGCAGCCGCGGCGTGCCGTTCTTCTTCCTGCGCGTTGACCCGGCGGGCAACGTCAGCAAGCGTTTCTCGGCGGCTGGGTTCCCGTTCGCGCGCTATGGCGGCTCCTGCCCGCGCTGGGTGGTGCACGCGGCCTTCGCGTCGCCGAGCCAGGTGCAGGTGCAGGTCGCGCAGTTGCCCGATGGCGCGACGTTCCTCTGCTTCGCCCGTTGCGTGACCGGCCGCGCGTCCGCATGGGGCGAGCCGCCGCCGACGCACGTGATCGCCATGGGCTGCGAGGTGGCGCACGCCGACGCGCTGGTCTATGCGGACGGCATCGAACTGGAGCGTGCGGCAGTCGGGATTGGGTTGTCGTGCCGTCTATGCGATCGCCAGGGGTGCCGGAGCCGAGCGTTTCCGCCGCTGGAGCACCGGCTGGCGCTTGATCCGTTGCTGGCGAGCGACAGCCCTTATCGGTTCGTGCCGCGGACTTAGTTGAACATGCGGCGGGTTGGACCAGTGCCGTATCAGTGCGGCAAACGCGCAGGATATCAACCGCTGTGAGCTTGCCGATTTTGGTGAAAGCACCACCGGCACCACACCGTCTAGCAGGTTGATGTGAGCCCGAGCTCGCTTACCCGGCACCGCTTTCCCAGAGGTGGAAGGGGACCCGCTCGTGTTTCCAGACATCACATGCGTGAGCCGAATGCTTTCACTAGCCTCATGGAGCCTGAGCAAGCACCGGGTGACTGGCGCCTGCCTGACGGTGAGTCATCATACACCGCTAAGAACTGGAGCAAGCGCCGGAATTCAACAAGCCGCTGCGGCGAGTCGTGAGGCCGGACAATTGAGCCAGTCTCACGCCCGCCGGGTTAGGAGGATCAGGATCTGTCCAAGCTACGCCAGCTTGGAACGGCCGATTTGGTGACGTTTGCGTCCAAGATGGACGCTTATTAAACCCAAGCCAAGGAGCGTAAGGGACGCAGGCTCCGGAACGTCGAAGGTGATTGTGAGCTTATCAGGATTTTCCCCGCCATCGTAGCCGGACACCTGCCCACCGCCAGGGTTGGTTGCGCCACCGAAGATGAACGTTCAACCCTGAGCCGCATTAAGGCCGCCAACCGCGTCGGCGGACAAAGCGATGTCGACGAAGTGATGTGTTCCATTGATGGATGAGCGTACGTCGAGAGTGCCGCCGATAGGTCCAGACGCAAGGCCATTGTAGCTGATGTTGTTTGCAGCGTATACGGTGTAAGTATCCGGATTTGTAACCGCAGCATCAGACGCATTGAAGAAAGCACTCAAAACGACTTGATTGATTGTGCCTAGATTGGGCAAGTCAAAAGCATACCAGTTACGATACTGAAAGCCGCCGGTAAAACCGGCATAGGCGTTTCTATGAATCGAGGTATTTGTATTATCACATGAATTTTGCTCATCGCACCAACCTTTGCCTGTTGCCGTCAGCGTGATCGTGTTTGCCAAGGTTGGCGCCGCAAGCAGAGCAAGAGCGGTCGTAAAAACGGCTAAACGGGACATTCGGATTTGATTCTTTCATCGTTGTTCGGGGCGTCTGGAAATCAACTCTCCATCTCGAGGCAATGTAGCAATATCTGTGCCAAACCGTAAAAATGAACGTTTACAGTAAGGACGTTAACTATTTTGACACAGACAGAACGCAGGGTGTAAAGTTTGCCGACGCTGCCAACCGTTATTTCTCGGTAGTATGATGCACCTCTCAGAGGCTGACGCCGGAGCGGGAAGGGAATGATGGCCGTCCTAAAACCGAGATAAATTTGGCAAGCTGACCAAATCTCCCTGTCGTGGGAGATGGAAGCATCGAAATGGGGGATGGCTCGCCCCAGTCTGAGGCCAATCAGCCGTTACGGGGCGGCCGGGTCACGCTGGCGACCTCGTCGCACGAACAACACCGTTCCTTTACGATGGGTTCATGGGTCGAGCCGTTCGTTGGATTGCTGTATTTGCGTGCCGCTCTATCTATAGATGCATACGCCGTCGCTGGGAAATGGCAGCAGCAAGAGGAGTTCACGCTATACGCCAACTGCTCCTTGTAGCTGGGCTCCTGGCTGCAGCACACGCCCATAGCGAAACCCAGGGCATTCGCGCGGAGCAGCCCTGGGCTCGCGCCACAGCGCCGCAGCAAAAGGTGGGCGGCGCGTACGTGACCCTGACCAGCCCGGTCGACGATCGGCTGATTGGAGCCAGCAGTCCCGCCGCTGGGCGGGCCGAGGTTCATGAGATGACCATGAACGGCGCGGTCATGCGTATGCGGGAGCAGAAAGACGGCATCGCTCTGCCCGCTGGAAAGCCGGTGGCGCTGACGCCTGGCGGATACCACGTCATGCTTATGGACCTACAAAAGCCCTTGGTCGCTGGCCAAGTCATTGCGGTTACGCTTCGCTTCCAGCACGCGCCGCCAATGGACCTGGAGGTGCATGTGGCACCGATTGGCGCCAAAGGCCCGGATGTTGGACAAACGCCTTGATCGATCGCCGCAAGCTGCTGCTGCTGGCGCCGGCAGGGGTGCTCGCAGCCGGGCTCGCGGGTGTCGCGGGCTGGATGACGCTGCATCGCGAGGAGGGGCCGGTTCCGATCGGCGGCCCGTTCCGCCTCCGCGCCGGCGATGGCCGGGAGGTCACCGATGCGGACTTCCGGGGCCGCTGGATGCTGGTGTACTTCGGCTATACCCGCTGCCCCGACGCCTGCCCGACGGCGCTGCAGGACATGGCGAACGCGCTGGACACGTTGGGCACGGACGCGAAGAAGGCTGCGATCCTGTTCATCACGATCGATCCTGAGCGCGACACCCCGGCTGTCGTGCAGGACTACGTCACCGCCTTCAATGCGCCCATCACCGGGTTGAGCGGCACGCCCGAGCAGATCGCGGGGGTGGCGAAGGAATACCGGGTCTATTACGCCAAGCATCCCAAGGCAGGTGGCGAGTACGACATGGATCACAGCAGCATCATCTACGTCATGGATCCGCGCGGCCGCTTCGCCGCCAATTTTACGCACGAGACGCCGCCGGACGAGATTGCGGCAAAGCTGCGCATGTTGATGGGCGGCACCTCGATCGGCTGACCGCGCCTAGCCCGGAGCCCGCCGATCGCCTAGGAACGAGGCATGGACATCGCTACCCTGATGCCGTCGCGGATCGTCGTCGTCGCGCGCGCCGCCTATGCCCGGCCGGACACGGAGTTCCTCTGCTTCGGCGAAAGCGACCAGCCCGGCCCGGCGGGCGCCATCGCCGCCGCAACCGCCGCCCTGTCACGCGGCGACACGCTGTATTCCGACGTCCGCGGCGTGTTGGCGCTGCGGCATGCCTTGGCGGATATGCTGACCGGGCTGCACGCCTTGCCCGTCGCCGAGGACCGCATCCAGGTGACCGCATCGGGCATGACGGCGGTGAACGTGGCGCTCGCGGCCGTAGTGCGCTCGGGCGACCGCGTCGTGCTGCATACGCCGGCGTGGCCCAACCCTGCCAATGCCACTTCGCTGCGCGGCGCGGCCGTGGACGCGTTGCCGCTCGATGCGTTGCCCGATGGCCGGTTCCGCTTGGACGTGGACCGGCTCGCGGCCAAGCTGCGCGGCGCCCGCGCGATGGTGCTGAACTCGCCCAACAACCCGACCGGATGGACCGCGACCCACGCCGAACTCGTGTCCATCCTGGAGCTGTGCCGGGCCAACGGCGTGTGGCTGATCTCGGACGAGGTCTATTCCCGCCTGGTCTACGACGGAAGCGGAGTTGCGCCGTCGTTGCTGGACGTGGCCGACCCTTCCGACCGCGTGATCGTGTGCAACAGCTTCAGCAAGACCTATGCCATGACCGGCTGGCGGCTAGGCTGGATGGTGCTGCCCACCGGCGCGCGGGACCAGGTGGCCGAGATCGTGGAGGTGACGCATAGCGGGGCCGCGCCCTTCATCCAGGCCGGCGCCATCGCGGCCTTGGCGGACGAGGCCTTCGTCGGTGAGTTCCGGGCCCACTGCGCGCGGGGGCGGCAACTGGCGGTGGACGGCTTGGCGGGCCTGAACGGCATCCGGTTCGCGCCGCCGGATGGGGCGTTCTATGCCTTCATCGGCGTGGATGGTCTGCAGGACAGCCTGGCGCTGACGTTGGCGCTGGTGAAGGAGCACGGGGTCGCACTGGCGCCGGGCAGCGCGTTCGGCGAGGCGGGGGAGGGCTATCTGCGCCTGTGCTTCGCCCAGGCGCCGACGCGGATCGAGCGCGCCATGCACCGGCTGCGCGCCGGGCTGCAGGCCCGTTGAGCCAGATCCGTTGAGCCAGCCTGGCTGCAGCGCATGCGGCGCACCCGCGCGCCCGCCGTTCCGGGCGCCCACGGCCGAGCTCGCCCCCGACCTCGACCATCGGCCCGGCGAGCCCGCGCGGTCCACCCTGCCGCAATGGATCGCGACCTGCCGGCGCTGTGGCGCATCCGGTCCGGACCTGGCACGGCTGCCGCCCGGCACGGATGCCGTCGTGCGGTCGGACGAGTACCGGGCGCTTCGCAAACCCGGGCCGGCCATGCCGTTCCTGCGTTGGGCGCTGATCTGCGAACGGACCGGCAATATCACGGCGGCGGCGGAGGCGACGCTGCATGCGGCCTGGGCGCTCGATGATGTTGGCGGGGACGCTGGCAAGGACGCGGCCGATCTCCGTCGGCGGGCTGTGGCGCTGTTCGGGGCGCCCGACGGTGCGGAAGGGGCATTGCGGTTGATCGACATGCTGCGCCGGGCGGGCGACTACGCCGCCGCGGGTGCTCGCGCAGACAGCTTGGACGACGCGGCGCTCGACGAGAACAGTGCCGCGATCCTGGCATTCCAGCGCGACCGCATTGCCGCCGCCGACCCCGCGCGGCACATGATCAGCAGCGCCCTGCGCCCGCCGGCGCGCCGCCCGCACGTGACGCACGGGCGCACTCAGGAGCCCGGATTTTGGGGACGCCTGTTCGGCCGATGACCTTGCGCGACGACCTGCGCCGTGCGCTGGACGAAAAGGCCAAGCCGCTCGGCTCGATCGGCCGGATCGAAGAGCTGGCCGTGCAGCTCGGCCTGATCCAGGGCACGCTGCATCCCTGCGTCACCGACCCCGTGGTGCTGGTGTTCGCGGGCGATCACGGCGCCGTCGCATCCGGCGTTTCGGCCTATCCGTCCGCCGTCACCGCGGCCATGGTGCAGACCTATCTGGCGGGCCGTGCCGCTGTGAACCTGTTCGCGCAACAGGCTGGCGCCCACGTCCTGGTGGTTGATGCCGGGGTCGCGGCCGACCTGCCGGCGCATCCCGGCCTGATCGCCGCCAAGATCGGCCGGGGCACGCGGAACTGGCTGCACGGTCCCGCCATGACCCTGGGCGAGGTCAAGGCATCCATGCAGCAGGCGGCCGCTGTCGTGGACCGTCTTGCGGACGGGGGCTGCACCGTGCTTGCCCTGGGTGAGATGGGGATCGGCAACACCGCGAGCGCCGCGTTGCTGGCGCATAAGGTCGCGGGACTGGCGCTCGAGGGATTGGTCGGCCGCGGCGCCGGGCTCGACGACGCCGGGCTGGCGCGCAAGCGGGCCACGGTCGCCCAGGGCGCCGCCCGCAGGCCGGCCCGGCTGGCGCCGCTCGACGCACTGGCGGAGTATGGCGGGTTCGAGATCGCGATGCTGGCCGGCGCGATCCTGCGCGCGGCCGAGCGGCGCGTCTGCGTCGTGGTCGACGGCGTCATCGTGACGGCCGCCGCCATCCTGGCCCATGCCATGCGGCCTGAGTGCCTCGCCGCCTGCGTGTTCGCCCACCGCTCGGCCGAGCCCGGCCATGACGCCATGCTGGCGTATTTGGGCACAGCACCGCTGCTGGACCTCGGGATGCGGCTGGGGGAGGGGTCGGGCGCGGCCCTGGCGCTGCCGCTGCTACGGGCCGCAGCGGCGGTGCTGTCCGATATGGCGGACCTCCGGGATGTCACGTGATTCCAAGGGAATGGCGGCTCGTGCTGACGGCCGTGCAGTTCCTGACGCGGCTGCCGGTGCCGGAGTGGGTTGGGCATGGGCCCGGCCAACTGGACCGCGCAATGCGATACCTGCCGCTGGTCGGTATCGGCGTCGGGCTGGTCGGCGCTTTGGTGCTCGCCCTTGGCGACGCCGGGCTGCCGCGGCCAGCGGCTGCGATATTGTCAGTGGCGGCCACCCTGCTGCTGACCGGCGCGCTGCATGAGGACGGACTGGCCGACACGCTCGACGGCCTGTTCGGCGGCAATACCCGGGACGATGCGCTGCGGATCATGCGGGACAGCCGGCTCGGCACCTATGGCGCCGCAGGGTTGACGCTCGCCTTGGGCCTAAAAGTCGCGGCTGTTTCGGCACTGCCGGAGGCGGGCGCGGCACTGGTCGCGGGCCACGCCGGCAGCCGGTTCATGGTGGTCGGTATCATCGCTGGCTTGCCCTACGCACGCTCGGATGGAAAGGCAGAGCCGATCGCAGGCGGCGTCGGTCTTACGGAGCTGTTGGTGGCTGGGCTGTGCGGCATCATGCCCATGCTGCTGCTTGGGGTCCGGGCCATCCCGGCGCTTGTTCTTGCGGCCGGCGTGGCCTGGGGTACGGCACGCTGGTTCCGCCGCCGGCTGGGCGGCTACACCGGGGACGGCCTCGGCGCGGTGCAGCAGATGACGGAGCTCGCCATCCTGCTCGTGGCGCTGTGGCACGCGGCCTGATCCTCGCGGCCCGGCATCCGCGTCCGCGCGTCGGCAGCCGCATCTGCTACGGCCGGCTCGACGTGGCGCTGGCCGAGCCAGCGGCGACCGGAGCGGCTGCCGTGATCAAGGCCGCAGGCGAGCCGATCGAGCGCATCATTACGAGCCCGCTCTCCCGTGCCCAGGACGTCGCCCGCGCAGTCGCCGCCCAGACCGGAGCGCCGCTGCATACCGACGACCGACTGGCGGAGATGGACTTCGGCGCCTGGGAGGGCCAGGCCTGGTCCGCCATCCCGCGCGCCGAGATCGACGCCTGGGCGGCCGATCCATTGCGCTATCGGCCCGGCGGCGGTGAATCGGTGGCGGACGTGCTCCGCCGTATCCGCCGTGCCTGGACCAGCGTCGCCAGCTCGGCGGATACGACCCTCGTCCTGACCCACGCCGGGCCGATCCGCTGCCTGCTGCACATCGCGCTCGGCGTGCCGATCCATGAGGCCATCCAGGCCAGCATCGCTTACGGCTCGGTCACGCGGCTCGGGGCTACTCCGCAAGCTGCCGCATGACGCGGATCAGGTCCGATTTGCCCTCGAAGCCGATGCCCGGCAGCTCCGGCATCGTGATGTGCCCGGCCTCGACCCGTACGCTGTCCGGGAAGCCCCCATAGGGCTGAAACAGGTCGGGGTAGCTCTCGTTGCCGCCCAGGCCAAGCCCGGCCGCGATGTTCAGCGACATCTGGTGGCCGCCATGCGGGATGCAGCGCGCCGGCGACCATCCCGCCGCCCGAATTTCTTTCAATGTCCGCAGATATTCACATAGGCCATAGGACAGCGCGCAGTCGAACTGCAGCCAGTCGCGGTCCGGGCGCATCCCGCCGTGGCGCAGCAGGTTGCGGGCATCCTGGTGGCTGAACAGGTTCTCCCCAGTAGCCATCGGCCCCGGATAGAACTCTGCGAGTGCCGCCTGCAGCCGGTAATCGAGAGGGTCGCCGGCCTCCTCGTACCAGAACAGCGGATACTCCCGCAGCATCTTCGCATAGGCGATCGCGGTCTCGAGGTCGAAGCGGCCGTTGGCGTCCACCGCGAGTTGCCCCTCGCTGCCGATCTCGGTCAGCACCGCCTCGATCCGCTCGCGGTCCTCGGCAATCGGTGCGCCCCCGATCTTCATCTTCACCACCGTGTAGCCGCGGTCGAGGTAGCTGCGCATCTCGCGCCGCAGCGCGCCCAGGTCCTTGCCGGGGTAGTAGTAGCCGCCGGCGGCATAGACGAACACGCGCGGGTTGGCGGCGGCCCCATGCTGCTCGGCCAGCAAGCGGAACAGCGGCTTGCCCGCGATCTTCGCCGCCGCGTCCCACAGCGCCATGTCCAGCGTGCCGACCGCGACCGACCGCTCGCCGTGGCCGCCGGGCTTTTCGTTCGCCATCATGGCGGACCAGGCGCGATGCGGGTCGAGCGTGCCGGCATCGTCGAGCAGGCTGTCCGGCGCGGCCTCCAGCAGGCGCGGCGCGAACCGCTCGCGGATCAGCCCGCCCTGGCCATAGCGCCCGTTGCTGTTGAAGCCGTAGCCCACGACGCGCTGGACGTCCCGCATCTGGTCGGTGACGACGGCGACCAGGCTGGTCGTCATCTTCGTGAAGTCGATGTAGGCGTTGCGGATCGGTGAGGCGATCGGCTGCGTGATCTCGCGGACGTCCAGGATGCGCATGGTTGGCTCCAGCGATGGCGTGGAGCAGTTCCTTCACTGGGGTCAGCCCTGTCAACCCGGCGTCTGGACCTGAACGCAGCCGGCCCGTGCTCCGATGGGCAAATCAGACGTGGTCTGGTCCACCGTGAGCCGGTCCGCGGTCGGGCGCGCCTGGCAGGCCAGGACGTAGCCGGCTGCCGTCCTCAGGACTCCAGCGCATGGTTCACCTCCATAGCGACGCTGCCCTTGGTCACCCGCGCGCGGCAGGAGGTGCCATGCTGCCCCGGCAGGAGTATGGCAGGTCCAGCCCGCCCCGCCGCGCCGCGTCCAGCACGGTTTCGTCAGCCTGGACCGGGATCTTCGTCTTGATCCCGTCGGCAATGATCAGGGGAATGGAATGCTGTACACCGCCGTTGCGCAGGGCGCACGCGGGCGAATGATGGGGTAGAGTGCCCGAATTGAAGCGTTCGCAGTGAATATGGTTCCGGTCCAGGCCGGTCGTCGGCGAGCGCCGCTTGCACCTCGTCGATTATGCCCACGGGTCCGCATAGGAGTGCATGGTTGATTGTCGGGATGGCCGCCAAGCCGCCGAGCAGCGCGCGCATTTTGGCGTCGTCCAGCCGCCCGTTCAGCACCGGCACGTCCGGCTGCTCCCGAAACACCACGCGGACAACGGCGGGGCAGCCCATGAACCGGCCCTTCAATGACTCAAGCTGTACGCGGGAGATGATCTGTCCGGTGGCGCGGCTGCCACGCAGCAGGATGAAAGGGATCGGCGTGATGCCCGGGCCGGCAGCGACGATATAGTCGAGCCGCGCCGCATCATTCTCGCAATATCGCCGGTTTGCGGCGTCATGGAACCGCAACGCCTCTAGGAAGTTTTATCGTGCATCGACAACACAGAAGGGTGCAGACGATGGACGAGAAACGCTTCGAAGGCGCAGCGCGCAAGGTTGGCGGCAAAGTCGAGGGCGCGGTTGGCGACCTGACCGGGGACACCAAGATGCAGGCGAGCGGCCGGATTGATGACGTCACCGGCAGCGCTCAGCGCGGTTATGGGCAGGCAAAGGATGCCGTGCGCGGCATGGCTGGGCAGGTGAGTGACCAAGCGAGCGACTATGGCTCGCAGATGCTCGACCAGTTGGAGGAGGCCGGAGACTACCTGGCGGAGCAGGTCGATCAGCGGCCGATCACAGCGATTCTGGTTGCCGCCGGCGTTGGCTTCCTAATTGCTATGGCAACAAAGCCGGCGCCGCGCGTCGTCTACCGCCGTCGCTGAGCCGGCATAATAGGTCCGGTCTCCAAGGGGGACCGGACCTATTTCATGGTGCACCGAGCCATTGCTCCGATGCACGGGCAGGGCCGACACAGACGCCGGCGCGGGCACCTGGGCACGGCACTAGGATCGCTCAATGGCTAATAGCGCAGTGATTGTTGCAAGTGTCATCATAGAAGGTCACGTCTAAGAGCGCCCAACAGAACCGCCTGATCTGGTTCAAGCAGACCAAGGTGCATCCGAGCAGGGTAGAAGCGAGGTGGAGGTCGTCACGTCGTTCGTAGCTTATGGTTAGGCGGCGCAGTTGGGCCATCCAGGCATGGGCGCGCTCCACGACCCATCTGTGGCGGCCCAGGCGTTGGCTGCCGTCCAAGCCCCGGCGCGCGATGCGCGGCTTGATGCCGCGTTCGCGGCACTCGCGGCGGCAGCGCCGGTGGTCGTCAGAAAGCAAAGGCTTGGCCATGACACAAAGATCGGCACGAACCCGACTACTTTCCAGCTCTGTTAGACGCTCTGAATGGTGCGTGTGACGCGACATTATCTGCATGCTACCGGAAGTCGTTCCAGCGCAGGCCGGCAGCCCCGCCCGGTGCCGACGTAGGGTCAAACCTTTAAAAAGCCGACCAGGCGCTCCGCTTCGGCGACGATTGGATCAGCGATCGCGCTGGCCCGCACGGCGCCATCCCGCAGCATGGCGTCCACAGTGCCTGGGTCGGCGAGCAAGCGCCGGGTCTCGGCGGCGATCGGTGCCAGCTTGTCGACGACGACGGCAGCCAGGCTCTCCTTGAACGCGCCAAACCCCTTGCCGCCGTGATCGCGCAGCACCGCGGCAGCATCCTGGTCCAGCAGCGCCGCCATGATCCCCACGAGGTTCCGCGTTTCTGGCCGGCTCTCCAGACCCTCAAGCCCATCCGGCAGCGGCTCCGGATCAGTCCGGGCCCGACGAATCTTAAGGGCGATCGCGTCGGCGTCGTCGGTCAGGTTGATGCGGCTTTGGTCGGACGGGTCCGACTTCGACATCTTCTTGCTGCCGTCGCGCAGACTCATGACCCGGGTGGCAGGGCCGAAGATCAGCGGTTCGATATTCGGGAAGAACTCGACGCCGTAGTCGTGGTTGAACTTCTGTGCGATGTCGTTCGCGAGCTCGATATGCTGCCGCTGGTCGTCGCCGACGGGCACGCGGGTCGCATGGTAGGCGTGGATGTCGGCAGCCATCAGGTTCGGATAGACATACAGCCCGGCCGAGACCTGCTCCCGGTCCTTGCCAGCCTTGTCCTTGAACTGCGTCATCCGGTTCAGCCAGCCAAGCCGCGCGACGCAATTGAAAATCCAAGCTAGGCGCACGTGCGCGTGCACCGCGGATTGGTGGAACAGGACATGCGCTTGCGGGTCAATCCCGCACGCGATCAGCGATGCCGCCAGCTCCCGTGTGGCGGACGCGAGCGCGCGTGGGTCCTGCCACACCGTGATGGCGTGCAGGTCGACCACGCAAAACAGGCACTCGTGGTCCCGCTGCAGCGAAACCCAGTTGCGGATCGCGCCGAGGTAGTTTCCAAGGGTCGGCACGCCAGATGGCTGGATGCCCGATAAGATGCGTTGCATGCCCGGCGTTGTCACGTCCCGGCCCAGCTAGGTCAAGGCTAGCCTGACCGGCGCCGCTACAACCCAAGGCTAATTGAAAGCTGTTGCGCGGCGCTACTGCATGCGCCCGCGGCGGCGCATCACGCCGAGGAACTCCCGCAGATCGAACGCGCCAAGGAGCTGCGCCGCCGCAAGGTAGGCAGCGACACCGAACCCGACCAGGACGCCGAGTGCCAGCCACCGCAAACCGGCCATGGCGCTCAATCCGGCGAACACCGTTCGGTTCGCCAGCCACAGCGCTCCGGCCATGACCAGCGCCGCCAAGGCCATTCGCGGCAACCGGCGGCGCAGCCGGCTGTCCACCACAAGCTGCCCCCGCCGGCTGAGCACGACCGAGAGCGCAAGAACGTTGAAGATTGCCGACACGCTGGTGGCGAGCGCCGGGCCGGCATGCGCCAGCGGCACCATGAACAGCAGGTTCAGGACGAGGTTGAGCGCGATCGCCACCATGCCGATCCGCACCGGCGTCCCGGTGTCGCCGTGGGCGAAGAACGCCGGCACCAGCACCTTTAGTACCACAAAGGCCGGCAGGCCGAACGCGTAGGCGGCGAGCGCCTGCGAGCTCAGCAGCGCGCTGGTTGCGTCGAACGCGCCACGGCCGAACAGCACCAGCATGATTGGCTGGCCGGCCACGCCGAGCGCCAGCGCCGCCGGCAGGGTCAACACCAAGCTGATCTCCAGCGCACGGTTCAGGGTCGCGACCGCCCCGGCATTGTCCCCGGTCCGCGCCTGCCGCGACAGCAGCGGCAGCAGCGCGGTGCCGACCGCCGTGCCAATCACGCCCAGAGGCAGCTGGTTGACCCGGTCCGCGTAGTACAGCAGCGACGCGGAGCCCGGCGGCAGCAGGCTGACGATCACGACATCTACGGCCAGGTTGAGCTGCGTGACGCCGGCGCCGATCAGCCCCGGTCCCATGCGGCGCAGGAGCACCGCCATGCGCGGAGTCATGCGGGGGCGCGGGATGCGCAGCGCCATGCCGGCCCGCCGCACCGCCCAGCCCAGCAGCGCTAACTGCAGCACGCCCGAGACCGTGACCCCCCACGCCAGCGAGTGCCCGATGGTGGGAACGTAGGGCGTCAGGACCAGCATGGCCGCGATCGACACGCCGTTGAACACCAGCGGCGCCGCTGCCGCCGCCGCGAACCGGTCGAGGCCGTTCAACACCCCGGACAGCAGGGCCGCGAGGCAGATCAGGAGCAAATAGGGGAAGGTGATGCGCGCCAGCGCGACCGTGAGCTCCGCCTTGCCCGGGATGGCCTCGAAGCCCGGCGCCAGCAGCGCCATGAGCTGCGGCATGAACACCTCGCCCAGCAGCGTGATTACCAGCAGCCAGAACGCGAGCGCCGCGATGGCCTCCTGCGCGAACTGCCGGGCCTCGCCGGGTCCGTCGGTCGCGAGGATGCCGCTGAATTCAGGCACGAAGGCCGCGTTGAACGCCCCCTCGCCAAAAAGCCGGCGAAACAGGTTGGGCAGGCGAAGCGCAATGAAGAATGCGTCCGCGACCGGCCCGGTGCCCGCCAGGGCGGCGAGCAGCATATCGCGCAGGAAGCCCAGCACCCGGCTGAGCATCGTCCAGCCGCCGACGGTCACGATACCGCGCAGCATGACTATTCGTCGCGCCGCGGCCGGGCGAGCAGGGCGGCGATGGCCTGGTCGAGACGCAGGCGCCCATCCAGCAACGCCGCCACCGCCGCGCACACCGGCAGGTCGACACCGGCCGCCCGCGCCACCAAAGCCGGGGCAGTCGCGACGCCCTCGGTCGCGGTGCTGCGGCCGGCTAGCACCTGCGCCAGCGTCATGCCCTGGCCCAGCGCCAAGCCGAGCGAGAAATTACGGCTCGTCGGCCCCGTGCAGGTCAGCGTCAGGTCGCCGAGGCCCGAAAGGCCGCCCACCGTCTCCGGCTGGCCGCCGAGCGCCACGACCAGCCGGCCGATCTCCGCCAGCCCGCGGGTGATCAGCGCGGCGCGGGCGTTTTCCCCGAGGCCCGCGCCGATGACGGCTCCGGCGGCAATGGCGATCACGTTCTTCGCCGCCCCGCCCAGCTGCGCGCCGACCGCATCGTCGTTGCCGTAGATGCGAAAGGTCGGGCTGGCCAGCAGCTCGGCCATCGCCTGGCGCAGCACGGCGTCCGCGGTCGCCAGCACGGCGGCGGCGGGCAGCCCGGCCGCGACCTCCTGGGCGAAATTGGGCCCGGTGAGCACGGATGCGGGCCGGTTCGGGTGCAGGTCGGCCAGAATCTCCAGGGGGAGGCGAAGGGTGCCAGCCTCCAGCCCTTTGGCGCAGGCCACCAGGGGCGCGTCGCCGGCCAGCTTGGCGGCGGTGGCAGCCAAGTGGGGCACCGGTACGGCCAGCAGCACGGCTTCGAACCTCGATCCGTCCAGCCGGTCCGTCACCCTGATCTCGTCCGGCAGGCGATGGCCGGGCAGCCGCGGGCTATATCTTGTGGCGAGGATCGGCGCGGGGTGGCGCGCCCAGAGCGTCACCTCCCGGCCGGCGCGCACGGCCTGCAGCGCCAGCGCCGTGCCCCAGGCGCCAGCGCCCACGACCATGATCCTACTCATCCCAGGTGCTACTCATCGGTGAGCCGCAGGACCGCGTGGCCCCGACTGGGTTCCGTGTTGCCCAGGCGGCCGAGCAATGCCGTGAGGATGTCGGCCGCAGCCGCCTCGAAGCCCCAAGGCGGGTTGCGGACCAGCAGGCCGCAGCCGTTGAGGCGGGCGGGGTCGGTCGGCTCGCGCCACCATAGCTCGGCGCATGCGACGTCCCGTAGGCTGGCTCCGCGCACGTCATCGTGAAAGGCCCGGATCGGGCTGCGATGCTTGATCGGATACCAGGCGGCATGGACCGCGGTCGCAAACCGTGCGGCGCCGGCCTGCAGCCCGGCCAGCACGCGGTCGAACTCGCCCGGCGCCTCGAACGGCGGGTCGATCAGCACCAGCCCGCGCGCCTGCCGCGGCGGCAGCAGGGCCGTGATCGCCTCGTAGCCGTCGCGGAGATGCGCCGCCACCTGCCGGTCCCCACGAAAGAGGCTGGCCAGGCCAGCGTGGTCCTCGGGGTGCAGCTCGCAGCAGGCCAGCCGGTCATCGGCGCGCAGCATGGCGCGGATCAATGCCGGAGAGCCAGGGTAGAGGCCAAGCCGGTCCACGAGCGCCACATACTCGGCAAGCGGCGGCGGCGGTTCGTGCAGCAGGCGGGCGATGCCGGCGTGCCACTCCCCGGTGCGCTCCGCCGTGCTGGATTGCAGGTCATAGCGCCCGACGCCCGCGTGGGTATCCAGCACGAACACCGGCGCGGGCTTGCGCTGCAGGGCGCGCATGATCCAGACCAGCAGCGCGTGCTTCATGCAGTCGGCCGGGTTGCCGGCGTGGAAGGCGTGGCGATAGTTCATACGGCCGAAAGCTCCGCCAGCGGCCATCGCGGGCGCGGCGCGACGTCGAGCCCATCCGTGAGGCCCAGGCGCAGCCGCTCGATCCCGGTCCAGGCGACCATGACGGCGTTGTCCGTGCACAGCCGGATTGGCGGCGCGACCAGGGCCACGCCGCGGGCCGCCGCCGCAACGCCCAGCGCCGTAAGTACCGATGCGTTGGCCGCGACGCCGCCCGCGACCACCAGCAGCCGCGCCTCGGGCATCATCGCCATCGCATGCTTGGCGCGGTCGGCCAGTACCTCGGCCACCGCGCGCTGAAAGCCAGCCGCGATGTCGGCCCCTTCCTGCTCCGGCAACGGCGACGGCAGGCCAGCGATGCGCTGCGCCACCGACGTTTTAAGGCCCGAAAAGCTGAAATCACAACCAGGCCGGCCGCGCAGCGGCTGCGGGAACGGGTGGCGCGTCGGATCGCCCTTGGCCGCGAGCCGCTCCAGCGCCGGGCCGCCGGGCCAGGACAGGCCGAGCAGTTTCCCCACCTTGTCGAATGCCTCGCCGACCGCGTCGTCGATCGTGCCGCCGAGCCGGCGGTACTGCCCCACGCCGTCCACGGCCACGCACTGGCAATGCCCGCCGGACAGCAGCAGAAGCAGATAGGGGAACGGCGCACCCCCGGCGACCAAGCCTGGCAGCCGTGCGGTAAGCGCATGGGCCTCCAGGTGGTTGACTGCGACGAAGGGCAGGCTGGCCCCGAGGGCGATGCCCTTGGCTATGCCTGCGCCAACGATCAGGCCGCCGATCAAGCCAGGTCCGCAACTGGCTGCAACGCCGGCCAAATCGCTAAATTCCAGGCCTGCATCGCCCATGACCCGCCGCACCAGGCCGGGCAAATGCGCCAGGTGGGCGCGGGCCGCGATCTCGGGCACGACGCCGCCGAACGGGGCGTGGTCGTCCTGCTGGCTAAGCACCGCCTCGGCCAGGATCGTGCCGTCCCATGCGAGAATCGCGCACGCCGTCTCGTCGCAGGACGATTCGATCCCAATTACGGGTGACTGGGGCCACGGGCCGGTCTGCATAGGTCAAGCTTTCATTTGACGGCCCGATCTCATAGGACACCTGGATGCCAGACGCCCAGCCTGCGCTCGCCACTTTGTTGCCAAAGAGCATCACAAGCATGGCTCCAAGCCATCACGGCCGCAGCCTGCCGCTGCGGGTGGGCACGCGCGGGTCGCCGCTCGCGCTGACGCAGACGCGGCTGTTCCTGTCCTTGCTGAGCCGGTTCTGCCCGGTGCTCGGGCCCGGCTTCAGCGACGAGCAGGTGTTCCAGCAGCATGTGATTCGCACCACCGGGGACCAAGTGCAGGACCGCAGCTTGGCCGAAATCGGCGGCAAGGGCCTGTTCAGCAAGGAGATCCACGAGGCCTTGCTCGACGGCCGCATCGATTTCGCGGTCCACAGCCTGAAGGACCTCGAGACCGAACTGCCTGCCGGCATCGTGCTAGCCTGCACCCTCCGGCGAGAGGACGCGCGGGACGCCCTGATCCTCGGGCCTGATTGCCTGCCGCCCCGGCCCGGCGATCCGTTCGCAGTGCTGCCCGCCGCCGCCGTGATCGGCACCAACTCGCTGCGGCGGCAGGCGCAGCTGCTGCACGCCCGGCCCGACCTGCGCATGGTCCTGCTGCGCGGCAATGTGCAGCCCCGCATCGCCAAGGTTCGGCGCGGCGACTGCACGGCGAGCCTGCTGGCGCTCGCCGGCCTGCGCCGCCTGGGCCTGGAGGACGCCTCGACCATGCCGCTCGATCCCGACGCGATGGTGCCGTCGGCCGGGCAGGGGATCGTAGGGATCACCGTCCGCCGCAATGACACCGGACTGCGGGAGCTGCTGGCAGGCATCGAGGATCCGGAGGCGCGCGCCGTCTCCACTGCCGAACGCAGCCTGCTTGCGTTGCTCGACGGCTCTTGCCGCACCCCGATCGGCGGCCATGCGCGCCTGCTGCCGTCGGCGATGGGCGCGGTGCCGCGGCTGCATCTCACGGGTCTGGTGGCGCGCGCGGATGGGTCGTTCCTGCTGAAGCGCAGCATCCACGGCTCGGCAGACGACGCCGCCCGGCTGGGGGCCGAACTGGGCGCAAGCCTGCGCGCAGACAGCCCGCGCGACATCTTTGGGTAGAGACGGCGTACTCGTCACGCGCCCGGAGCCCGGCGCGTCCGAAACCGCGCAACGCCTGCTGGCTATGAACTACCGCCCGGTTGTGGCGCCGTTGCTGCGGGTCCGGCGACTCGAACCGGCGCTGCCGCCGAACATCGCCGCCGTCCTGGTCACCAGCGGCAACGCCGTGCCGTGCTTGCCAGCGAGCCTGCACGGCACACCGTTGCTGGCGGTGGGCGAGGCGACGGCCGGGCGTGCAAGGGCCGCCGGGTTCGTCCAGGTGACCAGCGCGGATGGCGACGCAGCGGCGCTGGCCGAGCTCACGCGACGCTCCTGCCAGCCCGGCGCCGCGCTGCTGCTGGCCACTGCAAGCCGGCAGGGGGCAACCCTCATGGCGGCATTGCGCGGCCATGGCTTTGTCGTGCATCGCCGGGCGGTCTATGCCGCGCAGCCGGTCGGGCGGTTGCCGTCGGCGGCGAAGCAGGCGTTGGAGACCGGCAGCCTGGCGGCGGCGCTGTTCCTATCGGCTGAGACTGCCCGCGCCTTCGGCCATCTGATGCCCGAACCGTTGCTGCCGGCACTGGCTGGGATCGACGCGCTCGCAATTGGACCGCCTGCGGCGGAGGCGTTGCGCTTCTTGCCCTGGCGTCGCGTGCGCGTCTCGGCTAAGCCAACGCAGGACTCACTGTTGGCGATGCTATGACCGAACCAGGCGCTCCCGATCCCATCAACCCCAACGAGGAGGGGCTCCCCGAGCGCGTCCGGGTAGACGGGCCGCCGGTTCGAAAGCGCAAAGACTTTCTGCCGTTGCTGTATTTGCTCGGTTTCCTGGTGCTCGCCGGCTCGCTGTTCTATCTGTATCGCAACCCGAGCATGCCGGCCGGCGTCGAGCGGGAGGCAGCCCGGGTCGACACGCTGGAAGGGCAGCTACAGTCGGTGAACGACCGGCTGACCCCGCTGGAGCAGCGGCCCGTGCCAGCGCCGCCGCCCAGCCTGGCGCCGCTGGAGGCGCGGATCGCAACGCTGGAGAAGCGCCCCGCCCCGACGCCGGTGCCGCCGCAGGATTTTGGTCCGCTCACGGCGCGTCTTGACAGCGGACTATCGAAGCAGATAAGCGATCTGCAAGGCCTTACCACGCGACTGGATGGGATCGAGGCACAGTTGGCGGCCGTTCAGAAGCAGCAGACCTCGGGTCTCCAGGCTCTCGGCACACGATTGGACGGGCGGCTGGACTTGATGGATGGCCGGCTCGGCACTTTGGACGCTCGGCTCGCTGCGGTGGAGAAGCAGGGCAGCGGCGTCGCCGGGCAGCTCGGCAGCATCGCCGAGCAGGCCCAGCGTATCTCGCGCATCCAGGTTGCTACCGCAGCGCTCGAGGGCGGGCAGAAACTGGGCGACATCCCCGGTGCGCCTCCAGCGCTGGCGCAGTTCGCCCATGATGCTCCACCGACGGAGGCGGGACTGAGGCTGGCGTTCAACCAGGCGGCCGAGGCTGCGCAGCGCGCGAGCCAGCCCGCCATCATGGACAACCAGCCGTTCGCCGCCCGGCTCTGGACCCGGGCGCAGCAATCCGTCAGCGTCCGCCAGGGCGACCATGTGCTGCTCGGTGACCCGGTTTCCGGCGTATTGGCGCATGCGCGCCAGGCCTTGGACGCAGGGGACCTCGCCGGCGCGCTCGCCGCGCTGAATGGGCTTGCTGGCCCAGCGGCGGCCGCGATGGCCGATTGGGTCGGCCAGGCTCGTGCCCTGCTGGACGCGCGCGCCGCGCTCGCATCGATGGCGGCCCGCGGCTGATGCGCGCTGTTCTTGGACTGACCATTCTCGCGGCCGCGCTAATTGCGCTGGCGTGGTGGATTGCCGGGCTGCCGGGGATGGTCTCGGCAACCATCGGCGGCACGACCTTCGAGATGGCGACGCCGGTGGCGCTCGTCCTCCTCGCCATGCTGTTCGTGGTTTTCTACATCGCGATCCGCTTGCTGGGCGTGCTTGTCCGGCTGCCCCGCCGGACACGCACCCGGGCGCGCCGCCGCGATCTGGCGCGGGGCGACCGCGCCGTGACGCGCGCCTTGGTGGCGCTTGCGGCCAGCGACGGAAGCGCTGCGCAGCGCGAGGCTGGCCGCAGCCGCCGCTATTTGGGCGAGACGCCCCTGACGCTTCTGCTCACGGCACAGGCAGCTCGTCAGGCCGGGCAGGAGGATGATGCCGCAATCGTGTTCCAGCAGCTTGCAGAGCGTAAGGACACCGCATTCCTAGGCCTGCGCGGGCTGCTGCGGCAGGCGACTGCGCGTGAGGATTGGTCTGGCGCCGCGACGTTGGCAAACCGGGCCGAGGCGGTCCGCCCTGGCGCGCAATGGCTCAAGGAGGAACGTAAGACGCTGGCGCTGCGAACCGGCGAATGGACCGACGCGCTCCGCCTTTCAGGACCGGAGAACCGTGCCGCGCTGGCCGTGGCCGCTGCAGGTGCAGAGCCCGATCGGTCCGCCGCGCTGCGGCTTGCCAAGCAGGCGTGGACGGCCGATCCGACGCTGGCCCCCGCTGCCGTCGCATATGCCAGCCGTCTGCGCGCCGCCGGCAAGGACAGCGCCGCCAACGACGTGCTTCGACGGACATGGGCGAAGCAGCCGCATCCTGACATCGCGGCAGAGTATATGGCAGACCTGTCCGACAAGCAGGCGCGGTTCAATGCGGCAAACGGCTTGGCGCAGCAGAACGCCGCCAATCCCGAGAGCCACCTGCTGCAGGCACAGACGGCGCTAGACGCAGGCATGCTGCAGGAGGCGCGGCGCCACATCGAGGCAGCGCGTGCATCCGGATCGAACCAGCGACGGGTCTGGGTCCTGCTCGCCGACATCGCGGATCACGAGGGGCGCGGCAACGAGGCGCAGGACGCGCTGCGGCACATGGCGACGGCCGACCCCGATCCGTTCTGGCGCTGCGCTGCGTGCGGCACGGCGCACGCTGCATGGAAGCCGGTCTGCGACGCCTGCAACACGCCCGGCAAGATCGCCTGGGTGCAGCCAAACCATGGCATCGCCGTGCGGCAGGTGCCGCTGCTCGACCACGCGGGCGACGGCGGGGGACTCACGCAGCCCTGAGATCTAGCTGTTAGCGAAGCCTAAACCGTCAAGTGAGGCGCCCCGGGATCGAACTGAGGCGTGCGAGATCATCGGCGCCATGGGTTCTCGCCAGCATGCGACGCAATGTTCGTCATGTGGCTGCCAGGCGAGGCACATTCAAAACCGCCGCGAGCGGACCTTGGCCGACGTAGCCTAGACCCACCGGGCCGTATGTCGGGCTGGCTTCGACCTCCTCCAACACAGAAATTATCAAGAGCGTCTCAGCCAACCGGCTCACGGCCGATGCAGCACGTGACCCGGGTCACACACGCTTCGAAACATTCGTTCTATGTTGATCGGATAGGAAACAGGAGCAATCCATCGCTCGCAGTGATTCGTTTTGACAATATTTCACCATTGTGACGACGTGCCAGCTGCGAGGTTTGTAGCTGCCTGAGGCCGCGCCGCCGTGCCATCCTCTCAACTTGTGCTTTGGAACAAAATAATGACAACGAGCTTGAATGGCGCTTACGCGGTCGGACCTGGCGCGTCGGTAACCGATGCTCAGGGAAACGTCTACACGATCGATGATGCCGGACAGATCGTCATCAACGGCGTGGTGGACCCGACCACGGCCGGAGTGGACGGCCTGGGTTTCAAGAACGGGATGGTATGGCAGAAGAACGTCGACAATCTTTGGTATAGCAAGACTTCGGCCGACGCGACCTGGGTCGACCTGCCTCCCTCAAGCGGCGTCCCCATCACATCCCAGTATGTGTCGCCCAACAACACCTCCAGCAGCTACTCCATCTCCGACGCAAATCTGAATACCTGGACGATCAACACGGCTGGACAGATCGTCACTGATCGCATCGTGGACCTGACCACCAGCGGGGTGATCAAGCTTGAGTATGTGAACGGCAGGATCTGGCAAGAGAACGCCGACGGCAACTTCTACAGCAAGCTCACGCCATCCGACACCTGGACCTCAGCGACGGCCGTCGACCCGCTCAATGTCACGGCCCAACTTTGGCGGGGGGGCCAGAGCAACAACGACCCGACCCAGGGCGGCAACTGGTCCCAGGGACATCTGCCGACGGCCAACCAGACCCTGACCATGATCAACGGGACGATGAACTTGGGCGGCGGCAACCTTGCCGGCGACACCCTGACCATCGCCAATCAGTCACCGGCAACCGTGACGCCCGTGATCAACATGACGGCCGGCGGCAATCTAAAGCTCACTATCCAGCAGCAGACAACCGAGTCTGTCCGAGTGAATGTGACCGGCGGCCAGGCCACACTCGACGTCATCGATCCCTATCCGAGCACGATGCTGCTGACCGTCACCGCCGACAAGCTTAGCTCGATCCTGCTGTCCTCCAGAATGACATTTGGCAAGCTGACCGAAACCGGCGGCACCGTGCTGCTCAACGGCACCAACCAGTTCAACGGAACCAATGTCGTGCTGAACAGCAACATTGGCGGCACCGGCACCATCAACCTGGCAACCGCACAGTCGCTTTCGAGCCATCTGGAGGTGGGCGGCGCGATCGGCGCCGGTGTCACGATCGTGACCCGGGGCGATCCGTTCCGCAACGCCTACTCGTCGGTGGTGCTGGACAACGCCGCCGCCGATAAGGGGACGATCACGCTGCGGGACGCCTTCCTCGAGATCAAGGCCGCGGGCGTAGACAGCGTATCCTACACGAACTCGATGCTATCGCTCTACCATGGAAACACCGTGGTGAGCGCCGTCAAGGTCGTCGGCATCGCCGAGACCGGTTCCGGCGCCCAGAACAACGGCCTGCTAAGCTTCGGCAGGGATACCGCCGGCAACATCTATGCCGAAACCGGCGTACGGTCTCTGCCGATAACGCCGTTGCCTTTGCACGGCTGAACGCGTCATTCGGCGCGCGCCTAGGTCTTGCAACAGCCTCTCGCAGGCATCGCCTCAAGGATCGTAGTCGGCCTGCTGGTTCACTTCGTCTTACCTAGACGCAAAAATGCAAAGTTTTAGCTGCCTCTGATGAGTGGTATCTCACGGGTCTCGCCAAATGCCAGCACGTCGAAGTCCTGGGTCTGCAAACCAGCAGCGGCGCGCGCCTGTTCCAGCGCACGCAGGGGCGCGTCGACGGCCTCGTCCGTGAGCTGAAAGGTGCCGAAGTGCATGCCGATAGCCCGGTAGGCGCCGAGCACCGTGTGGGCCAGCACCGCCTCGGCCGGGTCCATGTGGACGGGCTGCATGATGCTGCGGGGCAGGTAGGCGCCGATCGGCAGCAGGGCGACGCTTGGCGCCCCGAGCCGATCGCGGATCGCCGCCCAGTGCGGCCCGGCGCCAGAGTCGCCGGCGAACAGCAGTTGGCCACCGCCAGCTTCCAGCATGAACCCGGCCCATAGCGTCTTGTTGCGGTCGTTCGGTCCGCGAGCGGCGAAATGCCGGGCTGGCGTCGCCGTCACCTGCACCGGGCCAGCCTCGGCCCTGTCCCACCAATCAAGCTCGATCGCATTCGGCACGCCCGCATCCCGGAGCGGCCGGGCGTTGCCGAGCGTCGTCAGCAGCTTTGGCCTAAAGCGCCGGTGCAGCGCCCGTAGGCTGGGCAGGTCCATGTGGTCGTAGTGGTTGTGCGAGACGAGCACCGCATCGATCGGCGGCAGTGCCTCCAGCGCCAGCCCTGGGGCCCGTACCCGGCGCGGCCCCATCCACTGGACTGGAAAGCAGCGCTCGCTGAAGACCGGGTCGGTCAGGATCGAAGTCACGCCGTGCGGGCCCGGCAGCCGGATGAGAAAGCTGCTGTGGCCGATGAAGGTCAGGCTCACGTGGCCTGGCGCGACTGCGTCGCCCGGCGGAGGAAACGGCGGGTTCGGGATGTGGGTGGGCCAGCGCGCCTTTTCCCGCCCCAATTGCCAACGCAGGACGGCGCCCAGGCCGCGGGCCTGCGTTGCGCCGGGGTTGAAGAAACGCTCGCCGTCGAAGTGGTCGCTTACCGGCATCTCGGCACGCCCAGCAAGGGCTCTGGATCGATCGCCTCGGTCCCGAGCAGCACGGCGAAGAACACGTGCGTGCCATAGCTGACGCCGGTTCGGGCCACATGCCCAAACGGCTCGCCGACCGCCACGCTGCGCCTACCCTCGGCGATGGCGGGTATCAAAATGCCGAGATGCGCATACAGCGTCGTCGTGCCGTCGGGGTGCCCGACATGCACCGTGACGCCGCCCAGCCCCTGCCGCCTCACCCGCAGCACCGTCCCGGCCGCCGCCGCGTGCACCAACGCCCCGGCCGGCGCCGGCAGGTCGACGCCGTTGTGGAAACCGGCCGGAGCGTGCCGCCCCACCGCATGGCGCCAGCCGAACGGGGACGAAACGCAGGCGGGCTCGACCGGCGGACGCAACGGTTCTGCCAGCGCGCTGCATGGCGCCGCGAGGATTAAAGGAAGCAGGACACGGAACATTGGCCTATCCTGGCCTGGGTTGCCGCTTGCCGCAACGCAGCACGGCCCATAGGGTCGTTCGATGAAGCGGTTTGTCCTACGCCGGGCCGTCCTGGCCATTCTGGTCGGCATGACTGTGCTGATGATCAGTTTCGCGCTGACCCGAATTGCCGGTGACCCGGCGCTGGCCGTTGCCGGACCGCAGGCTACGGCCGAGGATGTGGCGACAATCCGCCGGGCGTATGGCCTGGATCGCCCATTGCCGGATCAGTTCTTTACTTGGGTGGGCGCTGCCGCACAGGGCGATTTTGGCCGCTCATACCTATTCCGGGAGCCAGTGGCTAACCTGATCCGTGCCCGCATGCCGGTCACGTTTACCCTCGGCCTCGTCGGCCTTGGCTTCGCCCTGCTGATCGCGCTGCCGCTTGGGATCGTGGCGGCGCTGAACGAGGGAACGATGACGGACCGCCTGGTGATGCTGGTGGCGCTGGTGGGGCAGGCGATGCCGAGCTTCTGGCTGGCGCTGCTGCTGATCATCGGATTGGGGCTGCGGCTGCAATGGCTGCCGATCGGCGGCCTCGACGACTGGACCGGGTACGTCCTGCCCAGCCTCGTGCTGTCGTTCTCCGCCATCCCGGCGCTGATGCGCCTTACCCGGGCCGGCATGATCGATGCGCTGCGGTCCGACTATATCCGGACGGCGCGGGCCAAGGGCCTGTCGCGCGCCAGCATCGTGCTGAAGCACGCCGCCCGCAACGCCGCGATGCCGGTCGTTGCCATCGCTGCGGTGCAGCTCGGCTTCATGCTGGGTGGTTCGATCGTGATCGAGAGCGTGTTCAGCCTGCCCGGCGTCGGCTTCCTGGCATGGGAGAGCATCAGCAAGAACGACTTTCCGGTCGTGCAGGCCGTCGTGCTGCTGCTGGCGGTGATCTACATCGCACTGACGCTGTTTGCCGACATGCTGAATGCGGTGCTCGACCCGCGACTGCGGGCGGCTTGATGCCAACACGCCACAAGACCACGGCGTTGGGCGGAGTGATCGTCGGGGGCATGCTGCTCGTGGCGCTGTTTGGACCAGCCCTCGTGCCGCATGATCCGTTCACTCAGGACCTAATGCGCCGCCTCGTGCCGCCGGCCTGGCTGGGCGGGAACGGCGAGCATGTCCTGGGCACCGACCAGCTCGGCCGCGACTACCTGGCGCGGCTGGTCTATGGCGCGCGCATTTCGCTGCTGATCGGCACGGTCGCGGCGCTGACGGGCGGGCTGATCGGCATCACGCTCGGAGTGCTGGGCGGCTTCCTCGGCGGACGGGTGGATGATTTCGTCATGTTCGCCATCACCTGCCGGCTGAGCATCCCGCTGATCCTGGTGGCGCTTGCGGTCGTCTCGGCGGTGGGCAGCTCGCTGACCGTCGTCGTACTGACGCTCGGACTGCTGCTGTGGGACCGGTTCGCCGTCGTGGCGCGCACGGCAACCATGCAGGTCCGCACGCTCGACTATGTGGCGGCGGCGCAGGCGGCCGGGGCGTCCACCCTCCACGTGCTGTGGCGCGAGATCCTGCCCAATATCGCGCACCATCTGATCGTCGTCGCGACGCTCGAGGCGGCGCTGGCGATCCTGCTCGAGGCCGTGCTGTCCTTTCTCGGCCTTGGCGTGCCGGCACCGCTGCCGAGCTGGGGCCTGATGATCGCCGAGGGCAAGGACTACATGTTCTTCGAGCCCTGGGTCATCATGGTGCCGGGCCTCAGCCTGTTCGCGCTGGTGCTGGGCATCAACCTGCTTGGCGACGGGCTGCGCGACCTGCTGGCCGTCCCGCGCGGTGCTTGAACCGGTCCAGGAGGCATCCGTGCTCGAGGTAGCGGGCCTGCGCGTCGCCTTCGGCGCAACCGAGGCGGTGCGTAGCGTTTCACTGCAAATCCAGCGCGGGGAGACGCACTGTTTAGTCGGCGAGAGCGGCTGCGGCAAGTCGGTGACGGCGCTGGCGGTCATGGGCCTGCTGGCCCGGGGTGCCCGGCGCAGCGCAGCGCATATCCGCTTTGTGGGCGTCGACCTGCTGCCATTGTCCGACCGCGCCATGGGACAGCTGCGCGGCGACCGCATCGGCATGATCTTCCAGGAGCCGATGACCAGCCTCAACCCGGCCTACACCATCGGCTCGCAGATGACCGAGGTGTATCGCCGGCACCGGGGCGGGGGTCGCGCAGAGGCCGCCGAGCGGGCGGCCGCGCTGCTGGGCCGGGTGGGGATCACCGCGCCAGGGTTGCGGCTGGGCCAGTTTCCGCATCAGCTCTCGGGCGGGCTGCGGCAGCGGGTGATGATCGCCATGGCGCTGATGTGCGGACCGGAGCTGCTGATCGCCGACGAGCCGACCACGGCGCTGGATGTGACGGTGCAGGCCGGCATCCTGCGCCTGCTGGCCGCGCTGCAGGCGGAGATGGGCCTGGCGCTGCTGCTGATCACACACGACCTGGGCGTCGTGGCCCGCGTGGCCCACCACGTGAGCGTCATGTATGCCGGGCAGGTGGTCGAGAGCGCCCCCGTTGCAGCGCTGTTCGCCCGGCCGAGCCACCCCTATACCCAGGGCTTGCTGGCCAGCGTGCCGGTGCCGGGCAGGGTGCGGCGGGATCAGCCGCTCGGCAGCATCCCCGGCACTGTGCCCCGCATCCCGCCAGGGTTCGCCGGATGCGGATTCCGCGACCGGTGTGCCCATGCCATGCCACCCTGTGCCATCGAGGTGCCGTTGCGTAGGCGCGCGCCGGGTCACACGTACTTGTGCCAGCTCGCGCCATGAGGGCAGCGATTGAGGTGCGGGACGTCTATCGCTGCTTCGGCCGGGTTCGCGCCGTGGATGGGGTCAGCCTGCGGGTTCCCGAAGGCGGCGTGATGGGCATCGTAGGCGAGAGCGGCTGCGGCAAGAGCACACTGGCCCGCATCATCCTGGGCCTGCTGCCCGCGACGGACGGCGACGTGCTGGTGGCCGGCCAGCGCTTGTCGGGCCTTGATCGCCGTGCCCGCGCACGACTGATCCAGCCGGTATTCCAGGATCCGTATTCTTCATTGAACCCGCGTCATCGCGTCCGGGAGATCGTGGCGCTGCCACTGCGGGCGCAGGGCATCCGGGACGTCGACGGTCCCGTTACGGACATGCTCGCGCGCGTGGGCCTGCCCGGCGGTATTGCGGACCGGCTGCCGGCGCAGCTCAGCGGCGGGCAGCGGCAGCGCGTCGCGATTGCCCGCGCCTTGGTATTGCGGCCGAGCATCGTCGTGTGCGACGAGCCGACCAGCGCGCTCGACGTCTCGGTGCAGGCGCAGATCCTCAACCTGCTGGCCGAGCTGCGGCGGGAGATGGGCCTGACGCTCGTGTTCATCAGCCATAACCTGGCGGTCGTCGAGCATATCGCGACTGAGGTGGCTGTCATGTATCTGGGCCGCATCGTCGAGCACGCGCCGGTCGACGAGCTGTTCGAGCACCCGCAGCATCCCTACACGCGCGCCCTGCTGGCAAGCGTGCTTACGCCAGAGCCTGGCCTTGGCATCCCGGACTCTGGGCTGGGCGATAGCTATCCCGACCCGGCCGACATTCCGCCGGGCTGCCGCTTCCATCCCCGCTGCCCAGTTGCGGCGGCACATTGCGGCAGCACGGACCCGGCCGGGATCAGGGCGCACGGCCGGTTGGTGGAATGCCTGCTGGCGGCGGACTGATAGGCGGTTGGCGGATGACCCGGGCCGGGTTCCCGCCGACGATGGCGCCGTTCCCCATTCTCATGCCGGACGGCATGTGTTCCGCCATGATGACGGTCATTTCCAGCTCGCGAGGTAGAACCGCGGCAGCTCGTCCGGGAATGCCTTGAAGTTCAGCGTGCGGGACGTCGCGTATGTCGTGACTAAGGTGAACAGCGGCATGAAATCGGCGCGTTCGGTGATGCGTTTGATGGCAGCGCTATAGGCGGCGCGGCGCTTGTCGGGGTCGGTGCTGCTGCCCCCAGCCTCCACCATGACCTGCAGCTCGGGGTCGCGGGCGTAGTCCTGGCCGCCGCCGCCGAAGAAGAACGGCATGAACGCCGAGGCGTCGTTGATCGAATAGCTGCCCCAACTGCCCAGCTCGATCGGGTTCTTGCCCTCGATGCTGCGCTGGACCACCGCACCGACCTGCAACTGATGGACGCTGGCGTGGATGCCGACGGCTGCGAGATAGCCCTGGATGGCGCCCTGCCACTGTGGCAGCAGGTAGCCGACGATGTCGGTGTCGAACCCCTGGGGATAGCCGGCCTCGGCCAGCAGAGCCTTCGCCTTGGCCGGATCATACTCGTATTTGGTGGCAATGCCCTGGTCGCAGCCGAACTGCGTCGGGAAGCACGGCGCGTCCAGCACTCGGGAGCCGCCGGGCATGAACTGTTTGGCCATCGTCGGCCGGTCCACGGCGTGCATGATGGCTTGGCGCACTTTGGGATTGGTCAGCGGGTTGTCCGCCCCCGTCCGCCCGGCGCCATCCATGTTCATATAGGCGACCCGCATGCTCTCGTTGCGCTGGGTTTGCAGCGTCGGCATGCGGCCGAGATTGTCGAGCTGGTCCGGGCTGAACTGCCAAATCCAATCCGCCTGGTTGCCCAGGATCGCCGTCAGCTCCCCAGTCGCGTCTGCCACCTCCTTGATGACTAGACGGCGGATCGGCGGCTTGCCCTTTGGACCGTCGAAGTAATCCTCGTTGCGCTCCATCTCTATCTGCGTCGCGCCGTCGACCCTGGTGATGCGATAGGGGCCGGTGCCGACCGGCATCTTGGAATACTCGCCGCCGACCCGCTCGCGATACGCCTTCGGATAGATCGGCAGCACCATCGCAAGGTATTCGAGGGCTGCGGGGAAGACGCGCTTCAGCTTGATGCGGACGCGCATGTCGTCGATCTTCTCCGCGCCTGCGATGAAGCTGAAATTGCTGGGCACCGACACCTGCTTGTCGGACAGGGTCGAGGTGACGGTATACACGACGTCGTCGGCGGTGAACGGGCTGCCGTCGTGGAACTTGACGTTGGGCCGCAGCTCGAATTCGATCGTAGTGTCGTCGACGTAGCGCCACGACGTGGCAAGCAGCGGCTTCAACTGGAAGGTCTCGGGGTCGCGGTAGATCAGCGTGTCCCAGGCCTGGTGCGCCACAACCAGGCCGGTGCGCAGCGAGTTGTAATAGGGATCGACGTTGGGAATGGCGTCCCGCCATGCGATGCGCAGCGTGTCCTGCGCCTTTTGCGCAAATGCCGGCACTCCCGATAGCAGGCTGACGGCGATCAACAGGCCGCTCAGCAACCGGCATTTCCGCATCTTTGGCCCCTAACTCCGGCGATTCGAAACGCTAGGCGTGTGTTCGACAGGGTGCAATGCGGATCAGTCTCAAATTCGCTCAGCCCATCGTGGCGTTGAATGCACCGCCGTCCAGCAGGAGGTTCTGTCCGACGATGAAGCCTGAGGACGCGGCGCATAGGAAAACGCAGGCGTCGCCGAACTCGGCGGGGTTGCCGACGCGGCCGGTGGGAGACTGCTTTGCGCGCTCGTGGATTTCATCTTCCACCGTACGCCCGGCTTTCTCCGCCGCCGCCGCGGCGTTCGCACGCAGGCGATCCGTAAGGAAAGGTCCGGGCAGCAGGTTGTTGATGGTCACGTTATGCCGGGCAACCTGCCGCGACAGCCCGCCTACGAACCCCGTCAACCCCGCCCGCGCGCCGTTGCTCATGCCAAGCGTCGGGATCGGCGACTTCACGCTGGCCGAGGTGATGTTCACAATGCGGCCGAAGCGCCGTGCCGCCATGCCATCGACCACGGCGCGGATCAGCGCGATCGGCGTCAGCATGTTGGCGTCCAGCGCGCGAATCCAGTCGTCGCGCTCCCATTGCCGGAAGTCCCCCGGAGGCGGGCCGCCGGCGTTGTTCACCAAAATGTCGGGGTCCGGACAGGCGGCCAGGGCCGCGGCGCGGCCGTCCTCGGTCGTGATATCCCCGGCTGCGGCTGTGACGGTGGCGCCGGTGGCGGCGCGGATCTCATCGGCCGTGCGCTCCAGCGGACCCGCCGTCCGGGCCGTGATGGTGACAGCAACGCCCTCGCGCGCCAGTGCCATGGCGCATGCGCGCCCGAGCCCCTTGCTTGCGGCGCAGACCAAGGCGCGCTTGCCGTGCAGACCTGTTTCCATAGCCTAGCCTCCCATTGGGATGTTGATCGGCAACTGCGCCTCCAGCGCGTCGCGCCAGCGGCCAGGGAGCGGCACGGGACGTCGTGTCACGCTGCTCACGCAGACATGCACGAAAAATCCTTCGGCCGACGCTGCGTCCGCATCCTCGCGGAACACGCCGATCTCATGCCGGATCGAGCTGTTGCCCAGGCTTGGCAGCCGTAACCCCACGGTGATCCGGTCGGGGAACGCGACCTCGGAGTAATAGCGGCACCCACTCTCGGCGACCATCAGCACGTAATCGCCGCCTCGCCAGTTCAGGATCCCATTCAGCACCAAAACATGCGTGATCGCTGCGTCGAAAAAGCTGTAATACGCCACATTGTTCACGTGTCCGAACGCGTCGTTGTCCATCCAGCGCGTGGTGATGGGCAGAAAGCTGCGGTAGTCGGCTCGCACGCCAGGGGGAGGTTTGCTCATTGGGCGGGGATCATGGAGAGGCCCGCTCCGCTGCGCCAGAGGCTGGCGCTGTCCAACAGGATCTATGTTTATGTCTCGCCTTGTTTTAACGATCGCCAGCCTGGCCGCAGCTGGGTTCGTTTGCCCTCAACGGGGCAGCGCACACGCCATCCTGATGGAGAGCCGGCCGGCGATACAGGCCACCACCGAGCCAGGCCCAACGGCCATCGTGCTAAGGTTCAACAGCCGAGTCGATCATGCGCGTTCCCGCCTTTCGCTCCGCGTCGAGGGGGCCGAGAGCGCGTTGCCGATCGATCCTAAAAGCGCCACGGACAGCCTGGCCACCACCGCCATGTTGGCGCCGGGCAACTTCGTCGTGCACTGGCAGGTTCTGGCGATCGACGGGCACATCACCCGTGGCGAGGTCCCATTCACTGTGCGGACGCGCTGAGATGGCTCTGCTGATCGACCTGTTTGGCTACCTATCCATCGTGCTGCATGGCCTGACCATTGTCGCGCAGAGCATGGCGGTTGGCGGCGCCTTGTTCCTGGTTTTTCTCGCCCGGCCCTTCGCTGCGACCCTTCCGGATGGCGAGCAGCTCACGCGGCGCACGGGCTTCATCGCGGCATGGAGCGCCCTGGCGCTCGTGGCCTGTGAGATAGTGGCCGTCGCGATGCAGGCCGCGGTTCTGATGGACATCGTGAGCTTGGATTTGCAGCAAACACTTACAGCGCAGTTCGCCGTGGCGGGAATCGTCAAGTGCGTTGCGGCCGCGGTGCTCGGCCTTGCACTGCTGGCACGCCGTCCGCTGCCGAGCGTGTCGCTGCTCGTGCCCTGCATTATCGTAGTGGCTGCCGCGACCATGACGACCCACGCTGCGGCCCGGGTAGCAGATAGCCCTGTGCTGATGGCTGCGGCGGCGCTGCATATTCTTGGTGCCGCTATCTGGGTGGGCGGCATCCCGTTTTTCGTCATGGCCCTGAGTCGGCTGCATGACGGATTTGCATTCCGGCGGGTTGGCGCCCGCTTCTCGCGCATGAGCATGTTCGGTGTTGCGTGCATCACGGTTTCGGCCGCGACGATGGCTTGGTTCTATGTCGGGTCGTGGCCCGCCGCCTATGGCACCGCTTATGGCGTGATGGTTGGAGCCAAGGTCGCTATGTTCGCGGCGCTGCTGCTGCTTGGGCTGGGCAATTTCCTGGTGGTCGAGCGGCTGCGGGCCAATCCCGGTACCCCCGTCCTGCGCATGCGCCGCTTCGCCGAGGTGGAAATCGGCGTCGGCTTCAGCATCTTCTTCGCCGCTGCCTCGCTGACCTCCGTGCCGCCGGCAGTGGACCTAGTGCACGACCGAGTGACCTGGGCCGAAATCGTCGAGCGGAACACGCCGCGGTTTCCGCGCCTGGTCTCCCCGGACCACGACAGCTTGGCGCTGCCGGTGCTGCAGGCGCAACTGGATGCTGAGGCCGCGCACGCCCGCACGATAGTGTCGCCCGCTTTCACGCCGGGATCGGGCGAGCTTCCGGCGCGCAATGCGGCGGATGTGCCATGGAGCGAATACAACCATCACTGGGCAGGGCTGTTCGTGGGCGCCATTGGCCTTCTGGGCCTGCTGCAACGCCTAGGCATGCGGGCGGCAAGGCACTGGCCGCTGTTGCTGCTTGGTTTGGCGGGCTTCCTGTTCGTGCGAGCGGACCCCGAAGTTTGGCCGTTGGGGGAGATCGGCCTCATCGAGAGCCTTCGTGACGTGGAGGTGCTGCAGCACCGTGTTTTCACCGTGCTGTTGGCAGCATTCGCGCTGTTTGAGTGGAGCGTACGCACCGGGCGATTGCAGCGGCCCCGTGCAGCACTGGCTTTTCCGTTGCTGACGGCGTTCGGCGCCGCGCTGCTGCTGACACACAGCCATGCCATCGCCAACGTGAAAGATCAGTTGTTGGTCGAGTTGTCGCATACGCCGCTGGCCCTAGTGGGCATTGGGGCCGGTTGGTCGCGCTGGTTGGAATTGCGGGCGGACGGCCCAGTACGGTGTTGGGCTGGCTTGACGTGGCCGATCTGCTTCCTAGTAGTAGGCGTGATCCTCTTACTCTATCGGGAGGCCTGAGCCGCCGCCGCCGCCCGGACCAGGCTGTCCTGCGCTGACAAGAACCCTGGCGCTGCAAGCAGCAGCCACATTGCTGTAGCGAACATCAGTCCCTGCACAGCCAGGCCAAGCACTCCGGCCATGACCGCCAAGCTCATTGGCGCAGCATTGTTCACGCGCGCATGGAGGACATCATCCTGCCCCTCCGCTATGCCCGGCACGGCCCTTATCACGCCCTGCGGAGCCCAAACCCGGCGCGGGAGGGACAGCTCTAACACGGTGGACGCGACGATCACGTGCATTTCAGACACCTTTCGTTCTAGGGTAATCCATGCTGATTGCCCATTGAGCGACCATTCATTAATGTTCTCTATATGTTCTTTATAAAGGAAATTGTCAAGTAAGTCGCGGTAGCTGTCCACCTCGCCGAACTTGTTCTTAATGCCGTATGAACCATCAGGCCGGTATGCCGACGCTCACCAATACCGCCGCGACCTGCTTCATGAACTCGACGGTGCGAACCGGTTTTTGCAGCAGCAGCAAGTGGCCGGTCGCCAACTGACCGGTCCTCAGACCCAGCTCAGCCTCGCTATAGCCAGTAAGCAGAATGGCCGGCAGACCAGGCTGCCGCTGCTGCGCCTCTCGGATTAGCGCTAGGCCGTTTGTTCCCGGCATCGTCAAATCGGTGATAAGAAGGTCGGCAGACCCTCCGCCGCCGAGGTGCTCGAGGGCCACCATTGCATTATTGAAATTCTTAACGTTGTAGCCGCATGACGCCAGGATTTCTCCCAGCACGTCCAGTATCTCCGGATCGTCGTCGACGAGCACGATCCGGGCTTTTCTGGCTGCGCTTGTGGGAGAGTTCTCTGCAATCCGCTCAGCCGGAGCGGGCGCTTGAGGCCGATACAGGCCGGCTATTGCGCCCTGTGCTGCCGCACTGTCCAACAACAGCGTTCTGTCAGACCGTCCGGCAAGGCCCCGTGTCATCGCAAGGTCACGACCGGGCAGCTTCATCGCAGCGAGCGGCTCCACAGCGGGATCCAGCGCCTTGGAGACCATCCCGGCATCCGCGTCGCCAATGCCCGCCGTGACAAACGGAGACGGAAACAGCCCGACTGCGTTGCTGTCTGCTGCGGAAGCCGCTAACGGCGGCATAGCGTCGATGTCGTGCGCACTATCCATCAGTCCATCACCTAAAATCGCATTCCGTACAGTCGCAGCCGAGTTTGCTGCCGCCCGATCAAGCTGGCCTCTACCAGCTATTAATTGCGGTATTGTCTCGAATTTTGCAACCTTAACGATAATATCATCGCTAAATTTGTTAGCCAGGGTGCGGCTGATGGTGGCACCGGGCAGCTTTTGTGGCCCGCGGGGCACAGTCCTGGGCCTCCGCATTGCACGCTTCATGCGGCGGCCTTGATTCCAGCCAAGCAGCAGGACAACGGGCACCGCGTATGGCCACATGCTAGCCGTCATTCGCCAGCCGTTTTGGGTCGTGCTTCGTAACCTGCTCATGGCGACACAACGCAACATCGCCGCTTCGGCTCCCTAGGCCCTCAAAGCATTGCTATTCCGCCGCCTCGCGCTTGCGACGCGCCAGCGGCGCCGACTCCGGAGCGCTGTCGTCAGGCGCCTGAAGCGCTGTGAGCAACGCCTGCCGCAGGGTCGCCAGCTTGCGCTCGTTCTCGACCTTCAGTCCAAAGACGTCCTTGACGTAGAATACGTCGACTGCGCGCACGCCATAGGTCGTGACATGGGCCGAGGCGATCTGCAGACCCTGCTCGCTGATGGCAGCCGTCACGTCGTGCAACAGGCCTGGCCGGTCGCGGCCGTTCACCTCGAGAACGGTGTGCGTATTGCTGGCACGGTTGTCCACGACGACGCGGGGCGGCACGTGGATCGCCCGCATGCGCCGGCCCATCAGCGCTCGGGAGGCCCGGCGTATCTCGCCGTCAAGCCCAAGCCGGCCCGACAGCGCCTGGTCGATCAACACGTGCAGCCGGGCTAGGCGGTGCGGAGCGTCGAAGGCACCGCCGGCCGCATCCTGGATCCAGAAGGTGTCGAGCGCGCTGCCGTTGGTCAGCGTATGGATGCGGGCGTCGACGATCGAGGCACCCGCCACCGCGAGCGCCCCCGCGATCCGGCTGAACAGCCCGGCATGGTCGGCGGTATAGACCGTCACCTCCGTCACGGCGCGCGCGGGAAGCGGCTGGGTATCGACCGTCAACGGCGCGTGTCGGCGTTCCGCGTCGCGGATCAGCCGTGCATGTCGTGCATGGGTCTCCGGATCGAAGCTGAGCCAGTAGCCGGGATAGCCTAGGCCGTAATAGAACTCCTGGTCCGCTGCGGACCAGTCGGTGAGATACTGGCCCGCAGCCTCCTTCGCGCGCGCCAGCCGAACATCGCGCTCCGTCGTCGCGAGCCCGCCGGCCAGCACGTCGGCAACCCGGGCATACAGCTCCCGCAGCAGGGTCGCCTTCCAGCCGTTCCAAACTTTGGCGCTCACTGCGCGCATGTCCGCGACCGTCAGCACCAGCAGCAGCTTCAGTCGTTCGGGCGACTGGATGGTATCGGCGAGGTCCAGGATGGTCTTGGGGTCGTCGATGTCGCGCTTGAACGCGGTTTGGCTGAGCAGCAGGTGGTGAAGCACCAGCCAGCTCACCGTCTCGGTCTCCTCGCCCGACAGGCCGATGGTGGGGCCGACCTGCGTCGCGATCTCGGCCCCAAGCTCCGAATGGTCGCCGCCGCGGCCCTTGGCGATGTCGTGCAGCAGCGCCGCAGCATAAAGGGCGCGCCGGGATTGCAGGTCCTCGACCAGGCCCGACGCGATCGGCGCCACATCGGCGAGTTCGCCGCGTTCCAGCGCATTCAGCACGCGGACGGCCTCGATCGTATGCTCGTCGACGGTGAAGACATGGTAGGTATCGAACTGCATCTGCCCGACGATGCGAGCCCAGTCCGGGATGTAGCGGCCCAGGAAGCCGGTCTCGTTCAGGATCGACAGCCACTTGGCGCCTTCCGCCCGGCTGTGCTCCCCGTCGCGGCCGCATACCAAATCGAGGAAGACGTCCGCCGCAAGCTGGTTGTCGCGCAGCTCGATCGCGCCGCGCTCGTGGCGGATCAGCGCGCGCAGCGCCAGCGGGTGCAGCTCGAGCGCGCGGTCCCGCGCCACCTGCAGGATGCGCAGCATGGCAATCGGGTGCCGGCCGAAGTCGTTGCCGGGCGCCGACATCAGCTTGCCCTCGGCGAGCACGAAGCCTTGCTCCAATAATGCCGAATCCGTGGTCGCGGCGAGCGCCGGGGGCCCCAGTGCCGCGCGCACGACGGCGGGCTCCAGCACGGTCGTAATGCGGGTGATCTCCCGCGCAGTCAGGAAGTAGTGGCGCATGAAACGCTCGACTCCATCCTGCCGGCCATGGCGCGTGTAGCCCATGCGGGCGCCGACGACGGGCTGCAGGTCGAAAGTCAGCCGGTCCTCGGCGCGGCCGGCGACGTAATGCAGATGGAAGCGCACGGTCCACAGGAAATCCCAGGAGCGGCGGGCATGCTTGGCCTCCTGGTGGTTGAGGATGCCGCCGCCGGGGCTGTCGGGGCCGACGAGCTCTCCCATGACCTGCGTGCCGAACACATAGCGTGTCATCCAATAGAGGGTTTGCAGGTCCCGCAGGCCGCCGCGGCCCTCCTTGATGTTGGGCTCGACCAGGAATGGCGTCTCGCCATAGCGGTGGTGGCGGGCGTCGCGCTCGGCCTGCTTGGCGGCGATGAAGCCGCCGGCGCCGGCCTCGGCGCAAGACTGCAAGAAACGCGCCATGAAGGGGTCGAACAGGCTAGGGTCGCCCGCCAGCAGCCGGGCGTCGATCATGGAAGTACGTATCGTGAGGTCCCGCCCCGCCTCGATGATGCACTCGTCGATCGACCGGGTGGCGTGGCCGACCTTAAGGCCGAGGTCCCAAAGGAAATACAGCATGAACTCGACGGTTGCGAAGGTCGGCGCCGCGGGATGCTGCTCGGTAATGAACAGCAGGTCGATGTCGCTGAACGGCGCCAGCACGCCACGCCCGTAGCCGCCGGTGGCGACCACCGCCATGGGCTGCTGAGGCTCGGCGTCCGGGGCTGCGACATGGCCGCGCGCATAGTTGTGCAGCGACCCGATCACGCCGTCCATCAGGCGGCCCAGCAGGCGTCCAGCCTCCAGGCCATTCATGTGGCCGGCCTCGAACCGCTCCTGCACGTGATGCTGCACGCGGCCCAGATAGCGGCGGAAGCTGCTGAGCGCCGCGTCGCGCGGGGGAGATCTGCCGCCGGCCGCGATGCCGCGGAGCGTTGCGTCGAGAAGCTTGATGGCCTCCTCGGGCCGGTCAGGCAGGGGAAGGGGATTGGACATTACTGAGATATTACCCTTGGAAGCGCCGCGGGAACAGCGGCGAGTGCTTTGAGACGATAGAGAGTTTCAAGCGCATCCCGGGGCGACAGCCGGTCGGGTTCAAGCTCGTGCAGGGCGTCCCTGAGCGGGTCGGGCAGGGGCGGATCGGGGCTTTGCAGCGGTGTGTTGACGAGCTCTGGGACAGCCTGGGCGAAAAGCGGCAGTTCGGCGGGGCTGTTGCGCCGGTTCTTTTCCAGCGCATTCAGCAATGCCGCAGCCCGGCGGACCGTCGCGTGCGGCACGCCGGCCAATTGCGCGACGTGCACGCCCCAGCTCCGGCCGGCGGCACCCTCCATGACCTCGTGCAGGAACACGACACTGCCGCGCCACTCCTTTACCCGCATGGTATGAGGGCGCATCCGCGGCAGTTGCGCGGCCAGCTGCCCTAGCTCGTGGAAGTGCGTCGCGAACATCATCCGGCAACGGTTCTGGCCGTGCAGCGCCTCCAGCACCGCCCAGGCGATCGCCAGGCCGTCCAGCGTGCCGGTGCCGCGGCCGATCTCGTCCACGATGACCAGGGAGCGCGGGCCGGCCTGGTGCAGGATCGCCGCCGTTTCCGTCATCTCGACCATGAAAGTGCTGCGGCCACGCGCGAGGTCGTCCGCAGCACCGACCCGGCTGAACAGCCGGTCGACGACGCCGATCCGTGCGCTTTCGGCCGGCACCGGCAGCCCAGCCTGCGCCAGGATGGCAATCAGGGCGTTCTGCCTGAGATAGGTGCTCTTGCCCGCCATGTTCGGACCTGTGAGCAGCAGTACGCGCTGTGCTGCTGATAGGTCGCAGTCATTGGGCACGAAGGCGGCCGATCCCTGCAGCGCATGCTCCACTACGGGATGGCGGCCGGCCCGGATGCAGAACTGGTCGTCGTTTGTCACTACGGGGCGGCACCAGCGCCCACCCTCGGCCAAGCGGGCGCACGACTGCAATACGTCGAACTGGGCGAGCGTGTCGGCACAGGCTCCCAGCGCGTCCGACTGCGCCAGCACGGCCTGCACGAGGGTTGCGAACACGAGGCGCTCACGCGCTGCCGCCCGGTCGGCGGCCTCGCTGATACGGCGGTCGAGGTCGGTCAGCTCGGCGTTGCCGAACCGCGCACCGTTAGCCATGCCCTGGCGCAAGGTCAGCTCCGGATGCGCCTGCAGCCGCTCGACCGCGGGTGCGGGCGCCTCGATGACATAGCCGAGCTGGGCGTGGTGCCTGATCTTGAGCGACGCGACGCCGTAGCGCTGCGCGTAGTCGAGCGTTAGCCCGGCGATAACCCGGCGGCTGTCGTCGCGCAGGCGCCGCTCCGCGTCCAGCTCGCCATCGAAGCCCGCCGCGACGACGCCACCGTCGTCGAGCCGCGCGGGCAGCGTGTCGGCGAGCGCGCGGGAGAGTAGGTCAAGAAGCACGGGGTCGACGTCGAGCGCTGAAATGCCGATCGGCGCGCTGGCAAGCGCCAGGCTGGCAGCTTGGGCCGCGGCCAGGGTTTGCACGACCGCCGCCAGATCGCGCGGCGCAGCGCGGCCCACGGACAGCCGGCCCAAAGCCCGCGCGACGTCCGGCGTAGCTCGGAGAGCCGCGCGCAGGTCGGCCAACGCTTGCGGCTTCAGCAGCATCCAGGCCCAGCCGTCCTGCCGTTTGGCGATGGCGGTGCAGTCCAGCAGCGGGCCGCCAAGCCACGCCGCCAGCTTGCGGGCGCCGGGCGCAGTCAGCGTGCGTCCGACGGCGGCGACCAGGGTGTGTGCGGCGGAGCCGTCCCGGGCGCGGTTGATCTCCAAGCTGGCGCGGGTCGCAGCATCGAGCATCATCTGCGCACTCAGCCCGGCCGGCTGCGGACGCGATAGGCGCGGCATCCCGCCAACCTGCGTCGTGCGCACATAGTCCAGCGCCATGGCAGCGGCAACGCTCTCCGCTCCGATGAACGTCCCGAACGCATCAAGGCTTGCAGCGCCGAATGCCCCGGCGACAGAGCGTTCGGCGGCGGTTGGCGCGAGTGCGGTCATAGACGGGCCGCGACGGTCGGACCAGTCGCCCAGAGCAAAGTCGGCGGAGGCCAGGATCTCGGCAGGGTCCAACCGCCCGAGCAGGGACGGCAGCTCCGCAGCAGAGAGAGCCGCGGTCTCGAACATGCCGGTCGAAACGTCCAGCCACGCCGCCCCCAGCGCGCCGCCCGCGCTGGCCAGCGCCAGCAGCAAGTTCGGGCGATGGGCATCCAGAAGGCTGTCCTCGGTCAACGTGCCCGGCGTGACCAGCCGCACGACGGCGCGCTTCAGCGGCCCCTTGCCGGTGCGTCCCTTGGCCGGCTCCATCTGCTCTGCCACAGCGACGCGGAAGCCGCGGCGGATCAGGCGGGACAGATAGGCTTCGGCCGCGTGGACTGGCACGCCGCACATGGGGATTGGCGCGCCGGCGTGCTCGCCGCGGCGGGTCAGCGCGATATCAAGCGCGCTGGCGGCTGCCTCGGCGTCGGCGAAGAACAGCTCGTAGAAGTCGCCCATGCGCAGGAACAGCAGGGCGTCGGGATGGTCGGCCTTGAGCAGGAACCATTGGGCAATGGCAGGGGATGCGCCGGCGGCGCTTGGGATGGCGGGAAGCGCACCTGCGGCGCCCGGACTGGCGAGAGAAGCGCCTGCGGCGTCTGAATTAGTGAGAGGAGCGCCTGCGGCGCTGGGGGGGTCCATCGCGCCATTCTATCAAGCCATGCCGCACCTGCGAAGCGGCTGGGTTCCGCGCCCGGTTCTGCTGGTTTATGCAGGTCAATCCGACCGGGTTGAACCCGGCCTGCTTGAGGAGACTTCGCATGGCTGACGGCATTATGGAACCGCGCACCGGCCGCGTCTCGGCCGAGGAGGCGCTTGCGCTGCATTCCTCCGGCCGGCCCGGCAAACTCGAGACCCGCATCAGCAAGCCGCTGGTGACGGCGCGGGACCTCAGCCTTGCCTATTCGCCCGGCGTCGCCGAGCCCTGCTTGCACATCCAACGCGACCCGGCGCTGGCCTATGACTACACGACCAAGGGCAACATGGTCGCCGTCGTTTCCAACGGCACGGCGGTGCTTGGCCTGGGCAACCTGGGCGCGCTCGCCAGCAAGCCGGTGATGGAGGGCAAGGTCGCGCTGTTCAAGCGGTTCGCCGACCTCGACGGCATCGATCTCGAGATTTCGACCGAGGAGGTGGACGAGTTCGTAAACTGCGTGCGCTTCCTGGGCGCGGGCTTCGGCGGCATCAACCTCGAAGACATCAAGGCGCCGGAGTGCTTCGTCATCGAGAGCCGGCTGCGCGAGCTGATGGACATTCCGGTGTTCCACGACGACCAGCATGGCACGGCCATCGTCGCGGCGGCCGGGCTGATCAACGCCTGTCACCTGACCGGGCGCAGCCTGGCGGACACGCGGCTGGTCGTGAACGGCGCGGGCGCCGCCGCCATCGCCTGCGTCGAGCTGTTGAAGGCCATGGGCGTGCGGCCCGAGCACGTGACGCTGTGCGACACGCGGGGCGTCGTCTATCAGGGCCGCACCGCCGGCATGAACCAGTGGAAGTCGGGCCACGCGGTCGCGACCGAGGCGCGCACCCTGGCCGAGGTGGTGGCGGGTGCCGACGCGTTCTTTGGCCTGTCGGTGCGTGGCGCGCTCACGGCCGACATGGTGCGCAGCATGGCGCCGCGGCCGATCATCTTCGCCATGGCCAACCCCGACCCGGAGATCACGCCCGAGGAGGCGCGCGCGGTGCGGGATGACGCGATCATCGCCACCGGGCGCAGCGACTATCCGAACCAGGTCAACAACGTGCTCGGCTTCCCCTACATCTTCCGCGGGGCGCTGGACGTGCGGGCCAGCACGATCAACGACGCGATGAAGGTTGCCGCCGCGGAGGCGCTCGCGGCGCTGGCGCGGGAGGATGTGCCGGACGAGGTGCACACGGCATCGGCCGGCGGCGCGCGGCTGCATTTCGGGCCTGACTACATCATCCCAAACGCGTTCGACCCGCGGTTGATCAGCCACATCCCGCCCGCCGTCGCCCGCGCCGCGATGGACAGCGGGGTGGCCCGCCGCCCCATGTCCGACCTGCGCAAATATGCCCGTATCCTGTCCGGCCGGCTGGACCCCACGGCCAACGCGTTGGACGCCATCATGGAGCGGGTGCGCGCCGCGCCGAAGCGCGTGGTGTTTGCCGAAGGCGAGGAGGAAAAGGTCGTTCGTGCTGCCGTGGCGTTCCGCAACGCGGGTTATGGCACGCCGGTGCTGATCGGGCGCGAGGACCGGGTGCGGCAGACGATGGCCGGGCTAGGCCTGGGCATCGCGGACGGGATCGAGGTGCACAACGCCCGGCTGTCGCAGCACAACGCACGCTATGTCGACCTGCTGTATGCGCGGCTGCAGCGGCAGGGCGCGCTGGCCCGGGATTGCCAGCGCATGGTCAACCAGGACCGCAACGTGTTCGCGGCCTGCATGGTGGCGGCCGGCGACGCGGACGCGATGATGACCGGGCTAACCCGGTCCGCCGCCGTTTGCCTGGAGGACATCGCCCAGGTGATCGACACGGCGCCGGGCAAGATCAGCTTCGGCTTGACGCTGATGGTCGGCGCGCACGGCACGATCTTCATCGGCGACACCCTGCGGCATGAGCGGCCAACCCCAGAGCAGTTGGCCGACATCGCCATGGGCAGCGCCGCCGCTGCCCGGCAGCTTGGCCACGAGCCGCGGGTGGCGCTGCTGTCGCACTCGACGTTCGGCAACCCGATGCACCGGACGGTCCACGGCATCCGGGAGGCGGTGGCGATCCTCGACAGCCGCGGGGTCGATTTCGAGTATGATGGCGACATGAGCCCGGACGTGGCGCTCGATCCCGCTATCCGCGCGCTGTATCCGTTCTGCCGGCTGACGGGGAATGCGAACGTGCTGGTGATGCCGGGGCTGCATTCGGCGCATATCACGTCGCGCCTGGCCCCGCGGCTCGGTCAGGCCAGCACGATTGGGCCGTTGCTGCTCGGGCTGGCCTACCCGGCGCAGATCGTGCCGCTGGATGCGTCGGTGAGCCAGATTGTAGACCTCGCCGGACTCGCCGCCTATCAGGCGATTGGCGCGGCATGGAATCCTGGTTAGGATTAATTCATTGAGCTCTCCGAGTGCAGACCGGCTGGCCGACGAGCGGCCGGCCGAAGTCGCCAACCGGCTTAAAAGCATCTTCGCCGGGTCGATTGGCAACCTGATCGAGTGGTACGACTTCTATGTCTACAACTCGTTCGCGATCTATTTCGCCAAGTCGTTCAGCAGCAGCACCGACCCTACCGTACAGTTTCTCACGGCATTCGGCATATACGCCGTGGGATTTTTTATCCGGCCGGTCGGCGGGTTCGTCCTGGGATACTACGCCGACCGTAAGGGACGGCGTGCGGCGTTGACCCTGTCCGTGACGCTGATGTGCATGGGTTCCGGGCTGATCGCCGTGTTGCCGACCTACGCCACTGCCGGCGTCATGGCGCCGCTGCTGCTGTTGCTGGCTCGCTTGCTGCAAGGCCTGTCGCTGGGCGGCGAGTATGCCTCGTCGGCGACCTATCTCAGCGAGATCGCCGGGTCGAAGCACCGGGGCTTCTACAGCTCGTTCCAGTATGTGACGCTGATCGGCGGACAGGTCATCGCGGCGTTGGTGCTGCTGGTCATGCAGCAGGTGTTCAGCGCGTCGGAACTCGAAACGTGGGCCTGGCGCATTCCGTTCGCCATCGGCGCGTTCGGCGCCTTGTACGGATTCTATCTGCGCCGCAACCTGGCCGAAACCGAGGAATGGAAGCGGGCGAGCCGGGAGCCGCGGCAGAATCTAGTCAAGGAATTGCTGAAGCACCCGAAGGAGCTGTTGCTGGTGTTCGGCCTGACGATGGGCGGCACCACGGCGTTCTACACCTTCAGCAGCTACATGCCGACCTACCTCGCCAACACGCTGAAGTTTCCGCGCGAGTGGGTGGCCGAGATCAGCTTCATCACGCTCGTCCTGTATGCCGCCATGCAGCCGCTGTTCGGCGCCATCAGCGACCGGATCGGGCGGCGCCCGGTGCTCATGTGGTTCGGCGTGATGGGCACGCTCTGCACCGTGCCGATCCTGACGGCATTGCAGTCCACCACCGGCTATGTGCAGGCGTTGCTGCTGATCCTTGCGGCGCTGGTGATCGTTTCCGGCTACACGTCGATCAACGCTGTGGTGAAGGCGGAGCTGTTTCCTGCCGGGGTGCGGGCGCTCGGGGTTGGGTTGCCCTACGCACTGGCGGCGTCGATGTTTGGCGGCACGGCGCCGCTGATTGCGCTGCAATTCAAAGCCTCGGGGCATGAGAGCTGGTTCTACTGGTATGTGACCGGGCTCACGTTCCTGTCGCTGCTGGTCTATTCCCTGATGCGGGACACGAAGAAGCATACCCGCATGGAGGTCTGAACTGATCCAGCGCCGAGCATGGTTGCCCGGATCGTCCGCAGCGTGCCATCCTGCTTTGGCAACAACAGCAGAACGCCGGTGAGCCGGTGCGCCAGCTTAGGGGAAACATCATGACCGATCGTTCCATCGACCGCCGCCTGCTGCTGCAGGCAGCCGCGCTCTCGCCTGCACTGGCAGCCGTCGCGGCAAGCCCTGCCAGCGCGGCCGAGGGTGTGGACGCGCTGGTGGTCATCGCCGAGCTTGTCGCCAAACCGGGCCGCGCCAACGCGTTGCGCGACATCATGGTGCCGTTCACCGCGGGCGCTCGGAAGGAGCCGGGCTGCGAGCGCTATGTCCTGCTGGAAGACCGCGAGATGCCGGGCCGCTTCCTGACTTATGAGGTCTGGACCAATCCGGCCGCGCTTGCCGCCCACATGGTGACGCCTGAGATCAAGGCGGCGGGTCCAAAGCTTGCCGACATCCTCAGCCAGCCGTTCACCCAGGCCAAGCTGAAGGTCCTCAGCGGGGGATAGGGACTAGATGCCAGTCGTTCTTGCGTCATCCTTCCAGGTCGCCGCATCGATCGACGGGCATTTGACCAGCGTCCGTTCGCTGATTGAATTCTTTGTTGCGTCCATGTTAACAGAAACGTATTGTATTCGATAGCGTTTGTCCTGCATGCGAAGCTTCTCACGAGGCGTGCATCAACATGAGATAGCATTGCCTGGAATTGAAGCCGTCCTGTTGAGGGCCGAGTAATGAAGAATGCGGCGGTAGCTCTTTTCGTTCTCTCCACTATTGTAAGCCTCGCGGGCGCTTACATCCGTGGCAGGTTCATATACGCCGAGGAACAGCCGACCGTCTTAAGCCTCAGGATCGCATGGGATCTCCAGAAGCGTCTCTACGTCGTATTTTTCACCATGGCAGTTCTGGGCTTGGTCTTTGCACTGACCAACTTGTTCGCGTTTGCGTTTCTTGGTTTCGGAGATGACGGAGCTGTCTGGGCAGTCGCTACGGCGGGAACCTGGTCAGCTACTGTACTGATCCTATTCGCGACAACATACCGCGCGGCGTAGCAGACATCCCCTCTCGGCGATTCAGATCTCAACATCAAGCGGGATATCGGACGATGAGGACCGGCGGAGGCACCGCTGCGCTGTTGGACCGGCGAGCTAAGACTGTCATGACCCGCTGTAGATCGCGTGTCGGATTCTTCGACCTATACGCCAACTCAGGTCATGCAACGTCTGGCCCCGCCGCCGACCTAGGCGGCTGTCAGGATAGGGCTTCGAGCTGACGAGGCGCCTCCGGCTTGGGGGTGCCTTCGTTCAGCATCTCGATCCGGCCGGTGATCTGCCCGCCATCCTCGACCTGCAGCCGGCGGCAACGGGCGGTGCCAAGCACCTTGCCGGTGGCCCGCACGACCAGGTTGCCCCGGGCAGTCAAAGTACCATCGATCACGCCGGCGATCTCTGCGTCCTCCACCTCGACCTCGCCCTTGAATACGCCGCCCTGGGTGATGGCGAGCTCGGTCGCGTGTATCATGCTGGCCTCGACCGTACCCTCCACCACCAGGCGCTCCGCATCCGCCACGGTGCCCTGGACGGAGATGCCGCGACCGACGACCAGCGTGCGCCGCTCTGCCGGCTCACGCACCCGGCCCGGCTGTATGACCGGCTGGCCATTGGGCTGCATGCCAGGGCGCGGCGGGCTTATGAGAGCCGGCGCGGATCCGTTGGACCCCAGCCCGGAGGCGGTCGGGTTTGGAACTGGAAACGGCGTACGGCCCATGATTGGAGCCTCCTTGGATGGGGCAGGACGATAGGGGGGCACGCCGAGGCCACTATCGACCGGGCGGGTGGGCATACGCGGCCGATCGGCCAGGCTATCGCCGGCGAGCAGGCCCTCGGTGGCGCCAGGTTGTGAAGCATTGAGCTCGTCGCCCAATGGGCTCTCGGGTTTACGGCGCTTGAACAAGCGTACCCCCTTCATTGCGGTTGCGAGCCCCCGGTGCGGGTGAGGTCGGTGAACAATGCCTAACACATTGAGCCGTTCGATCACAACCCTGTGTTAAGTAGCGCCAAGCGCGACTTCGGCCGATTCAGCACGTGGACCATGGCCGCCGTCCCTACCACCGGGACCAGGAGGTTGAGGCCGGGCACGCTGCCGGCCAACGCCAGCGCCACGCCCTGGACCAACACTGACAAGCGCCGCGCTGCATAGGTCCGCAGGGCCTCGGGCCGTCCCATGCGGCGCATGGCGACGCCCATGAACAGGCCGCGGCCGATTGCCCAGCCGGCAACGAGCCATCCGAGCACGAGGCCGACGCCGGGCACCAGGATCGCGAGAAGCAGCGCCAGGAGTTGCAAAACCAGCACCTGCGCGCCGAGCGCCAGACCATCCCACGCCTGCACAGCGAGCGGCGCCCCGAGCGGCACCGGCAGGTCAGGGTAGAACCGGCGATCAACCGCAGCTGCGACACGGTCCATATACAGCGTCGAGATCACCAGGGCGACGGGCACGAACAACCATAGCGCCAGCAGCGCGGCCCCAACGCCGCCAACGGCGCCGGCCAGCCAACCCAGCCACCCCGGCTGCGCGACGACGTGGTTGATGGCCCAGACGCTGCCGGCCAAAAGGGCCAGAAAGCCCGCCGCAGACAGCACCAGGCTGCGCCAGACGACCCCCAGGAACACCGGGTCCTGCAACTGGGCGATGGCGCGCGAGATTGGAGACAGCATGCAATCGTCCTGAAATTATACGCGCCGAGCGAACCGACCGCCGCGGGTTGCGGGCAGGTAGGGCGGATGTTAGGCGCATGCCAGGGTTTCACTAATGCCTTCGTAATCAGGAGCGACCATGTCCCATGCTGCGGCAAGTCCGGCTCGATTCGACATCCTTGGGATCGGCAATGCGATCGTGGACGTGGTGGCGCCCACCCGAGACGATTTCCTGTCCCGCCACGACATGCGAAAGGGCGGCATGGCGTTGATCTCGACCGAGCAGGCCAAGGCGCTGTATGCCGCGATGCCGCCGGGCCAGGAGAGCAGCGGCGGGTCGGCCGCCAACACCTGTGCCGTGGCGGCCGGCTTGGGCGCGCGGGTGGCTTTCATGGGCAAGGTGGCAGACGACCAGTTGGGCGCGGTGTTCCGTAACGACATCACGGACGCCGGGGTGCATTTCCCGACCGCGCCGCTGCAGGGCCAAGCGCCCACGGCCCGATGCCTGATTGCCGTGACGCCCGACGGCCAGCGCACCATGAGCACCTATCTGGGCGCCTGCGTCAGCTTTGGGCTTGCTGACCTAGACGAGGCATTGGTGGCGGACAGCGCCTTGACCTACCTCGAAGGCTATCTGTTCGATCCGCCCTCGGCACAGGCGGCGTTCATCCGCGCCGCTGCGGTCGCGCACGAGGCCGGGCGGCTCGTCGCGCTCTCGCTTTCGGACGCGTTCTGCGTCGACCGGCATCGCGGGGCGTTCCGCGACTTGGTGCGCGGTCATATCGATATCCTGTTTGCCAATGAGGCCGAGGTCTGCAGCCTCTATGAGGAGAACGAGTTCGAGCAGGCGTCACGACGCGCCGGAGCGGACGTGGCACTGGCGGCCCTGACGCGAAGCGAGGCGGGGAGCCTGCTGCTGCAGCGTGGCGGCGAGCGGGTGGAGGTGGCAGCGGCGCCGGTCCGGGTCGTGGATACGACGGGCGCCGGGGATGCCTATGCGGCCGGGTTCCTGGCCGCGCATGCCGCTGGACGCGGACTGCAGGCGTGCGGACAGCTCGGCAGCCGCGCTGCGGCGGCGGCGATCTCGCAACTCGGCGCCCGCCCGAAGGCCGACCTCCGCGCGATGATGGCCAGCGCGGGCTAGCCGCGGAACTATCCATGGTGTCTGTTGTTACCTGAGCGTGACGTGCTGCGTTGACGCACGTCTTGGTTATGATTGGGGAGAAACCGCACATGCGTAAGACATTGCTGATGTCCGCAGCGCTGCTTGGCCTGGCCTACGGCTCGGCGTTTGCGCAGAATTCGACATCGTCGACCATGAGCCCGCTGGCGCCGAACGCGGCCGTCGGCACGCCCGAGCCGACCAATAGCCTTCCAAGGGGCGCTGGCACTGCAATGCCGCGCATGGCTCCAGGCAACGAAGTCGGCAGCACCGGCGTCGGGCCAGGCCGGGCGATGCCGATGTCCGACGCCCCGGCCGACACGGGCATGACGGGCATGCACCCCATGCGCGGCCAGATGCGCCATGGCATGGCCGCCGGCCAGCACGGCCATATGGCCCGCATGGGCCGTGGGCACGGCATGGCCGAGGATACCAATGCGGCGGAGACCGACATGTCGCGCGGCCGCGAGTATCGTGGCGGCGCCGGCTCGCCGATGTCCACCCGGGCCAGCAATATCGATAAGGCCGACACCCGGTCCGAGATCGCGCCGCGCCTGCCAGATCCGGCCGCCGCCGCCAACACGCCGCAGGGATATTTGGCCGCGGCGCAGCGGTCCCTCGCCGCCGGCAAGACAGGCGCGGCCCAGGAGGCGCTCGAGCGGGCCGAGACGCGTCTGCTCAGCCGTTCGACCGACGCCTCCATGGCGTCCAGCCCGGCCGATATGCCGATGGTGCAGCGGATCGGCGATGCCCGCCGCGCGCTTGCGGGCCGCGACACAGCAGCAGCGAAGGCGGCAATCAGCGCTGCGATGAGCAGCGGCGGCTAATATAAGCCCAGGGCGGCCTGCGGCGTAGGCCGGCTCCACCGCAGGAACCCGATCGTGCCCGCCTTGTGTCCGTATTCATCTTATTGAATAGGCGGCGCAACGCGGGCATGAAGTTTTTTGGCTCGCAACAATGCGGCTGTCCTCCTATGTGTGCGACGCAACACCCAGTCTCACGTGGGTGCGCTGCAACACGCGGGTCGCGGTCATGCCCCCGCGCCATCTCTATCTGCGACCACGCCAGGCGCCAAGGTTCCCATGGACATCCGCAACATCGCCATCATCGCTCACGTCGACCACGGCAAGACCACGCTGGTGGACCAGTTGCTGCGGCAGTCAGGGTCGTTCCGCGAGCACCAGCAGGTCGCCGAGCGCGCGATGGACAAGAACGATCTGGAGCGGGAGCGCGGCATCACGATCCTTGCCAAGTGCACGAGCGTGATCTGGAAGGGCAGCCGGATCAACATCGTCGATACCCCGGGGCACGCCGACTTCGGCGGCGAGGTCGAGCGTATCCTGAACATGGTGGATGGGGTGCTCGTGTTGGTCGATGCCGCCGAGGGCGCGTTGCCGCAGACCAAGTTTGTAGTCACGAAGGCGCTCGCCCGCGGCATCAAGCCGATCGTCGTGGTGAACAAGGTCGACCGAGGCGACGCCCGGCCGGATGAGGTCCACAACGAGGTGTTCGACCTGTTCGCGGCGCTGGGCGCCAGTGACGAGCAACTCGACTTTCCGATGCTGTATGCCTCGGGCCGTCAGGGCTGGGCCGATGCGACGATGGATGGCCCCCGCAAGGATCTGGCGCCGCTGTTCGACCTGGTCATGAGCCATGTGCCGCCGACCGTGCTGGACAAGGAGGCGCCGTTCGCCATGGTGGCGAGCATCCTCGACTATGACAACTTCCTCGGCCGTGTGCTGACCGGCCGCGTCGAGCAGGGCAGGGCGCGGCTCAACATGCCGGTCAAGGTGCTGCGCAACGATGGCACTGTCGTCGAGAGCGGGCGCTTGACGAAGCTCATGGGCTATCGCGGCCTCGACCGCGTGCAGGTCGACGAGTGCGAGGCGGGCGATATCGTGGCGGTGGCCGGGCTTGAGGACGCGACGGTGCCGGACACCATCGGAGCGCCGGAACTGGGCCATCCGTTGCCGGCCATCCCCGTCGATCCGCCGACGCTCGCCATGACCTTTCGCGTAAACGACGGCCCGCTGGGCGGCAAGGAAGGCAAGAAGGTCACCTCGCGCCAAATCCGCGACCGGCTGTTGCGCGAGGGCGAGGGCAACGTCGCGATCAAGATCACCGAGAGCAACGAGACCGACGCGTTCGAGGTCGCGGGCCGCGGCGAGCTGCAGTTGGGCGTGCTGATCGAGCAGATGCGGCGCGAGGGCTTTGAACTCACGATCGGCCGACCGCGCGTGCTGACCCAGAAGAACGAGGCGACCGGCGACCGTAAGGAGCCGTTCGAGGACGTTCTGGTCGACGTCGACGAGCCGTACTCCGGAATCGTGGTCGAGAAGATCAGCCGCCGCAAGGGCATGCTGCAGGACATGCGGCCCTCCGGCGCCGGCAAGGTGCGGCTCACGTTCCACATGCCGAGCCGTGGCCTGATCGGCTACCATGGCGAGTTCCTGACCGATACGCGTGGCACCGGGATCATGAACCGGATCTTCACCGGCTATGAGCCGTGGTCCGGAACCATGGAGGGCCGGCGCAACGGCAGCCTGATCAGCAGCGAGGGGGGCGAGGCCATTCATTACGCCCTGTTTTATCTGCAGGAGCGCGGCACGCTGTTCGTCGACCCCGGCGACAAGGTCTATGTCGGACTGATCCTCGGCGAGAATAGCCGCGGCGCGGACCTCGACGTGAACCCAATCAAGGAGAAGAAGCTGACCAACGTTCGCGCGTCGGGCAAGGACGATGCGATGCTGCTGATCCCGCCGCGCCGCATGTCGCTCGAGCAGGCCATTGCATATATAGAAGACGACGAGCTGGTCGAGGTGACACCGAGCGCTGTTCGACTGCGGAAGCGTTATCTGGACCCGAACGAGCGCAAGCGCGCGGAGCGCAGGTCGGACAGTGAAGCGGCTTGACGCCCCGTTGATTGTCAGGGAACTTGCCGTTTCTGAGTTTGTTTCAACTTAGCACGGCGATCTTGTCCTGCTTTCTACTACGGAGATTTCAATGGCCAGCATGACCCGGCGTCTTTCCCATGCGTTGCTCGCTGTCGCGATGGTTGCAGGACTCGCTGCCGAGCCGGCGTTCGCGCAGGTCGTTCCCGGCGGCGCGCTCACTGGCCCTGCAGGCGGTACGGGCAGCACGACCGCGCCGAGCAACTCCGAGGGCACTCCAGCCGGCGGCACCGGCGCGGTTGGCACGACCCGTATGGGCCCGGGCGACACCTCGGCCAGCCCGGTGGCCTCTCGGCGCCGTGCCCGGCACGCACGCCGCCGCGCTCGTCAGGCCGCTCGTTCGGCGCGTCCGGCAATGACCGACACCGGATCCGCCGCTGGCCTGAACGGGTCTAACGCTCCGGCCCGCTAACAAGATACCTTCCCGCCCGGTGAGACGGCGCTTACCGGGCGGGCGCTTGGCTGCAAGGCTTCGCATCCGGCCATGACCAAGCCACTCCGGCCCTTTCACAACCGTTCTCTTTGGATTATGGGCGCCTACGGCTTCTTCGCCGGATTGCCCTTGCCATTGTCGGGCTTCACCCTGCGCCAGTGGCTGACCGAAGGTGGCACCTCGCTCGCGGCGATCGGCCTCACGGCCAACATAGGCCTGGCCTACTCGCTCAAATTCCTTTGGTCGCCGTTGCTGGATCAGGTGCGCCCGCCCGGCGGACTTGCCCAGTTCGGCCGCCGGCGCGGTTGGCTCCTGGCCATCCAGCCCGCGCTGGCGATAGCCTGCCTGGCGCTCGCAATCTCGGACCCGCGGCAGACGCCGGTGTTGCTGGTGTGTGCCGCCCTCCTGATCGCGTTCCTATCCGCCAGCCAAGATATCGTGGTGGACGCTTGGCGGATCGAGACTTTTGCGGAACGGATGCAGGGCATCGCCCTTGCCGCCTACATCTGGGGCTATCGGCTGGCGCTGCTGGTTTCCGGCGCGGGTGCGATCGGACTTGCGGATGTCGTCGGCTGGCGCTGGGCTTTGACCGTCATGGCGGGCTTCGTCGGAGCCGGCGCATTCGTCACGCTGCTGGCGGCGGAGCCGGATCGGCAAGCTGCGCCGCGAGGACTTGAAGGACTGCGCGCTAGGCTTCGAACCGCAGTTGTCGAACCCTTTCGCGACTTTTGGCGGCGGCCCGGCGCGGGGCGGATCCTAGCCTTCGTCATGCTGTTCAAGCTCGGCGAGGCGCTTGCCCACACGATGGCGACGCCGTTCTATCGCGACATGGGCTTCGACCGCGCCCAGGTCGCGCTTGCGACCGGCGTTCCGGGCCTGATGGCAAGCCTGCTGGGCGCGGCAGCGGGCGGTTGGCTAGTCATCCGCATCGGCACCGGGCGGGCGCTGGTGCTGACCGGCTTTGTGCAGATGGCCTCCATGGCGCTTTATTTCGCGCTGGCCGTCTCGGGTGGGGACACGCGCATCCTACTGGCCAAGGTTATGCTGGAGAGCTTCGCCGAGGCGATGGCCGACGCCGCGTTCCTGACCTACCTTTCGGCGCTGTGCTCCAGCGCATTCACCGCTACCCAGTATGCATTGCTGTCCTCGCTCGCTGCGGTGGGCCTACGCACGGTGGGCGGGTTCTCGGGGGTGCTCGCCGCGGCCATGGGCTGGGTGCCATTCTATGCGCTGACGATATTTGCCGCGGTTCCGGCCATGCTGGTCATGCTAGGGCTGCTGCGACGGTTCCCACCGCCTCGCCTTCAGGCAGCCAGATCGTGACGGTGGTGCCCGCGCCCTCGGCGCTTTCGATCAGCATCTGCCCGCGGTGGCGGTTGACGATGTGCTTGACAATCGCCAAGCCCAGGCCGGTGCCACCCACCGCACGCGACCGTCCCTTGTCCACGCGGTAGAAACGTTCGGTCAAGCGCGGGATATGGGCGCGGGCAATCCCGTGGCCGTCGTCGGACACCGACAGCGTGACGCCCGGGCGGTTCGGCCAGCGGCCACCCGGCACGGATCGTTCGGCGACGACGGTGACGACCCCGCCCTCGCGGCCATACTTCACCGCGTTGTCCAACAGGTTCTGTAGCACCTGCTCCAGTTGGTCGTCGTCTCCCAGCACACGCGGCAGGCTCGAGAGCGCCCGGACATCCAGTCGTATCCGCCGTGCCGCGACCTGCGGCTCGAAGCTCGGTGCAAGGCGGTGCACCAGGCCTTCAAGGTCCACCCGTGTGGCTGGTGCCTGGTGCTCCGTCAACTCGATGCGGGATAGGCTGAGCAGGCCGTCGATCAGGCGGTTCATCCGCTGCGCCTGCTCCGCCATGATACCGAGGAAACGGGTCTGCGCCGGAGGGTCGTCCGCAGCCGGACCGCGCAGGGTGTCGATGAAGCCGATCAGGCTGGCGAGCGGCGTCCGCAGCTCATGGCTGGCATTGGCCACGAAATCGGCCCGCATGCGTTCGATGGCGCGCTCCCGGGTCCGGTCGGACAGCACGGCCACGATGCGGCCGCCGTCCGAGAGCGGCGGTTCGAGAGCCATGACGGTCGCATACACCTCGCGCGACACCGGAACCGGCAGGCTCAGTTCGGCGGCCTGGTTCTCCCCGTGGCTCTGCGCGCGGTCGATGGCGGCGCGAAGGCCGGGGTGGCGCAGCACGGCCGCCATCTCGGCACCAAACGCCGACAGCGCGGCCGCGTTGGCGCGCTGCACACGCCGGTCCGCACCAAGCACGATCAATGGGTCCGGCAGGCGCTGTATGATCATCTGTTCAGCATGCAGGAGCCCCTCCACCTGTGCCGCCCGCGCCGCGAGCGACCGTGAAAGCTGCTCCGCCTCGCGCGTGACATTCGCGGTGGCGGCCAGGAAGGGTCGCCGGGTCGGTGCTGAGGATGCATGGTCCCTGCCGGAGCGGTGCAGCGCCGCAAGCACCAGGCGCAGGTCCCGAGCCCAAAGCTGCGCGAGGCCGACCGACCCAGCCAGTATGACGGCCATTGCACACGCAGCTGGCAGCCATGCCAGCTCTCCCAGAGCGATCAGGGCGAGCAGCACTGCCAGCGGCAGGGCTGCCAGGATTGCAGCCGCACGCAGGGAAAGGCTTGCGTTCATGCAGCGTGCTGATCAGACCCCGGGGGCTGCCATGCTTTGCGGGGCCGGCTGCACGATGTGCGAGCCGCCATGATCGATTTCGAAGATCGCGAGCCCCCGGCGCACCTGGCCATCAGGCTGCAGCGCCAGCAATCCATCTGCGCCGGCAAAGCCCTCGGGACGCGCGAGAGCGCCAGGCGTGAAGCCGCCGCTGCTGGCCGCAACGCGCGCGACGCCTGCGGCGTCATAAGCCAAGCTGGTGAGCTCCCGCGGCGGTGCGTTGTATTTGGCGGAGTATGCCTGCTCGAACGCTGCACGTTGCGCCGGGTCGGGAGCGGCATACCAAGCGCCGGCAATGGCAGACAGGCGTGAGGCCTCGCGCGCCCAAAGCGCCGGGCCTAGGATGCGGACCTGGCTGGGTCCGATGTCGTAGAAGACCAGCAACGGCGCAGCCTGGCCGAGCGACTCGCCGGCAGCGCCCAGCAGCAATGCGTCGATCGGTGGGGGCGGCGCGGCCTGCCGGCCAAGCTCTGCTGCTTCCCGTCGACTATCCGCGTCGCCCCGGGCGCGTGCTTCCTGCTGCTGCTCAACGGCCCCACGCCGGGTGCTGTAGCCCGAGACGTCCTTCAGCGCGGCATTGAGCGACGCAAAGCTGCCGCTATAGTGTAGGACCTGCGGCTCCGAGAGGCCGGCGGTAGCCGCGGCGGCCGTCAACCCGCCAGACATCGCATCGCCGAATGCGTTCTTGGGCAAGACGGCCGCAATCCGGGTCTTGCCCTCGGCCTGTACGGCCAGCACCAGCCGACGGACCTGCTGCGCTGGCGTGATCCCCAGTGCCCACACGCCCGGCTGCGCCTGTGCAGCGTCGGAAGTGAATGCAAGGACGGGAATGCCGCCCGCTTTGGCAACAGGGGCAGCCGCCGCCGTTTCACCCGCCGTGAGCGGCCCCAGGATCAACCCGGCGCCGCCAGCAAGCGCCTGCTTGGCCGCCTCGGCTGCGCCTGCAGGGGTGCCGGCCGTATCGCGCGCGTCGAGCTGTGGCGCGCCGGGCTGGTCGAGCGACAGCTGGGCCGCCCGCAGCATGGCCTGGCCCACCTCGGCGTTCGGTCCGGTCAGCGGCAGCAGGATTGCGACGCGGCTGCCTGGCCCCGTGAGGGGCACGGCCGGGGCAGTCATGCCGATGCCGGCCGGCCCGGCTCGGCCATAGCCGGCAGCGCCGGGGTCGGCTACGCAGGCACCCAGGCCGGCGGCCGCAACAAGGAGCGTGAATGCCCGACCGAACTCTCGACGACGAACCATATCCCGAGCCTCTCATTGACGATCCGGCCGCTGACGATTCAGCAACGGATCGCGCGCCGTTTATAGCATCAGGACTCGTTCTGGTTGCCACCCCGATTGGCAACTTGGCGGATATGTCGCAGCGCGCGGTCGATACGCTGCGCGGCGCTGACCTGATACTGTGCGAGGACACCCGCACCACGGCGCGCCTGCTGACGCATCATGGGATAGTGGCGCGCACGTCGCCGCTGCACGACCATAACGAGGAGGGCCGCATTCCGGCGTTGCTCGACGCACTGCGTGGAGGTGGGCGCATTGTGCTGGTGTCGGACGCCGGTACGCCGGTGGTGTCCGATCCTGGATACCGGCTGGTCCGGGCGGCGTTGGCAGCGGGGCTGCCGGTGTCGGCGGTGCCGGGGCCGAACGCGGCGTTGATGGCGCTGGTGCTGTCGGGCCTGCCACCGCAGCCGTTCCTGTTTCTGGGTTTTCCGCCCCCACGGTCGGCGGCGCGGCTGGCCGCATTCGGGCGGCTTCGGGCTGCAGAACGCGCCGGTCTATCTGCGACGCTGCTGTGGCACGAGGCGCCGCATCGGCTGGCCGAGTCGCTGGCCGACCTTGCCGCACAGTTCGGCGACCGGCCAGCCGCGGTAGCACGCGAGCTCACCAAACGTTTTGAAGAGGTCCGCCGCGGCCTGTTGCCAGAGCTTGCCGCGCACTACGCCGTTGCAACCGCACGGGGCGAGATCACAATCGCAGTTGGCCCGGCTCCCGACGAAGCTACGGACGCCGAGGCCCTGGATGGCCAATTGCGCCGGGCGCTCGAACATAACAGCCTAAAGGATGCCGCGGCGATGGTATCTGCCGCGACCGGGCTGCCGCGCAAAGTCGTCTACGCCCGCGCGCTGGAGATCAATCGGCCCTAACGCCCAGAAACGATCCGTTCGACGAGCTGCTTCACCGTTGGGATGAAGCCATTCGAATAGAAAGGATCATTCGCGAAACGATAGGCGTTGTGGCCGCTAAACATGAGCTGGTGCTCGATCGCCTCCGGCGTCTGGTCCTCACGGCGCACCGACTGCAGGGTCTTCTGGATGCAAAAGCTGCGCGGATCGGCTTTTTTGCCATTGTCGTAGTCGGGCCCGTGCTGACTCCAGTTGCTGAAACGGCACTGGCTCAGGCAGCCCATGCAGGACACTTGGTCGTCGGTGATCCGCGCCGCGCGCTCCGGAGTCACGAAAACCAATGTGCTGTCCGGCGTCCGCAGTGCCTCGGTGAACCCGGCGTTGATCCAGCCTTCGACGTTGAACAGGTCGTTGGGCGTCAGATACACCGCCCGCTTGCGCGGGCCAATGCCCAGCATGGCGACGTGCTCGCCGACCGGCTCGGTGGAATAGGCGACCTGGTGCTCGCCACGCTCGCGCAATTCGGCGATGAAGCCATTGTTGACGGCGCTGGAATAGAAGCCGGTCGGGCTGAACTTGTTTAGGAAAACGTCGCCTTCGTACAGGCTGAGCAACCGCTGCTTCCAAGCGTCGCTGATTGGGCTTTCCTTGGTCAGCAACGGCCTAGTGCCGAACTGGAAGGCGATCGGGCCAAGCTCCGGGTTGTCGATCCAGTGCTCCCACTCCTCCAGCCACCAGACGCCGCCGGCCATGATAATGGGGGTTTGGTCCAGCCCGAAGGTCCGCATCAGCTTACGCAATGCGAGCACGCGGGGAAAGGGGTCCTCAGGCTTGGTCGGGTCCTCGCCGTTGGACAGGCCGTTATGCCCGCCCGCGAGCCAGGGATCCTCATAGACCACGCCGCCCAGCAGGGAGGCAGCCTTCGAATAGGCGCGTTTCCATAGGGCGCTAAAGGCGCGGGAGGAGGAGACGATCGGGTAGTAGTGCACGCCGAACCGTGCGGCGATGTCGGACAGCCGATACGGCATTCCTGCCCCGCAGGTCAGGCCGTGGATCATGCCCTTCGCGCCCTCGAGCACGCCGGTGATGACCCGCTCCGCTCCACCCATCTCCCAAAGGATGTTGGCGTGAAGGCGGCCACGGCCGCCAGAGATTTCGTGTGCCCGCTGCGCCTGAGCGATGCCGCCCTGGATACCGAACTGGATGAGCTCCTCATGCCGCTCCCGCCGGGTACGGCCGAAATAGACCTGGTCGAGCGGGTTGCCGACCTCGTCGTAAAAGTCCGCATTGACGGCGCTGAAGGTGCCGGCGCCGCCTGTGGCTGCCCAATGGCCCGAGCTAACTCCTGTGGAGACGCCAATGCCCTTGCCGCCCTCAATGAGCGGTAGGACGTCGACACCACCCATGTGTATCGCGTTGACTGCCTTCATCCCCGCCTAAACCCTTATTGAAACAGTCTGAAACATTGGCGGCCGGGCCAGCTTTTGCTAGACCCGGCCGGCCAATCATTAGACGTGCCGAATACTTTGCCCGGCTACTCGGCAGCGTCAGACTCGGACCGCTCGCGGCGGCCACCATCTCTGCCGCCCTCGCGCCCACCCTCTCGGCCGCCGCCAGCCTTGCTGCCGACCTGCTCGGTGATGTCGGCGCCCGTTGCTTGATCCACGACACGCATGGACAGCTTCACCTTGCCACGGTCGTCGAAACCCAAGACCTTCACTTTTACGGCGTCGCCCTGGTTCACGACGTCCGTCGTCCTGTTGACCCGGCCTTGCTGCAGCTCGCTGATGTGCACCAGCCCGTCCTTGGCGCCGAGGAAGTTCACGAACGCGCCGAAGTCGGCCGTCTTGACCACCTTGCCGTTGTAGATCTGGCCGACCTCCGGCTCCGCGACGATGCCGCGGATCATGTCGATCGCCTTCTGGCTGGCCGTCTCGGTCGTTGCGGCGATCTTGATCGTGCCGTCGTCCTCGATGTCGATCTTGGCGCCGCTCTGCTCCACGATGTCGCGGATGACCTTACCGCCGGTGCCGATCACCTCGCGGATCTTCTCCTTTGGCACGGTGATGATCGTGATGCGCGGCGCAGTTGCCGCAACGTCCGAACGGGCACCCTGGATGGCGCGTGCCATCTCGCCCAGGATATGCAGCCGGCCGTCGCGGGCCTGCTCCAGTGCAACCTTCATGATATCAGGCGTGATGGACGTGATCTTGATGTCCATCTGCAGGCTGGTGATGCCCTGCTCGCTACCGGCCACCTTGAAGTCCATGTCGCCGAGGTGGTCCTCGTCGCCCAGGATATCGGATAGCACGGCGAAGCCGCGGTCCTCCTTGATCAGGCCCATGGCGATGCCGGCCACTGGGCGCGTCAGCGGCACGCCGGCGTCCATCAGCGCGAGGCTGGTGCCGCAGACGGTCGCCATGGACGAGCTGCCGTTGCTCTCGGTGATCTCGCTCACGACGCGCATCGTATAGGGGAACACGTCCTTGCCGGGCAGCACCGGGCGAACGGCGCGGTAGGCGAGCTTACCATGGCCGATCTCGCGACGGCCGGGGCTGCCCATTCGACCTGCCTCGCCAACGCTGTAGGGAGGGAAGTTGTAGTGCAGCATGAAGTGCTCGCGACGCTCGCCCTCGAGCGCGTCGATGATCTGCTCGTCCTGCCCGGTGCCGAGGGTCGCAACGCACAAGGCCTGCGTCTCGCCACGGGTGAACAGGCTGCTGCCGTGCGCGCGGGGCAATACACCGACCTCGCCGATGATCTGCCGCACGGTTTTCAGGTCGCGGCCGTCGATGCGCAGCCCGGTGTCGAGCACTGCATTGCGAACCACATCGGCCTCGAGCTTCTTGAACAGCGGCTTGGCCTTTTCAGCGTCCTGCCCCTCGCTCGTGAGGATTTCAAGCGCGGCTTTCTTGGCGGCGCCGACCTTCTCCTGCCGGACCTGCTTCTGCCGCTCCTGATAGGCTTCGCCTAGGCTGGCACGGGTCAGCTCATCGATGCGCGTGGTCAGCGCGGCAAGCTCCGGCGCCGGCTCAGCGATGGTCCAAGGCTCCTTCGCCGCGTGCTCGGCCAATTCAATGATCGCCTGGATCACCGGCTGGAAGTGCGTGTGGCCGAAGGTGACGGCGCCGAGCATGACATTCTCGGACAGCTCCTGTGCCTCGCTCTCGACCATCAGCACGCCCTCGGTCGTGCCGGCGAGCACAAGGTCGAGCTTGCCGGTAGCAAGCTGCTCGGCGGTCGGGTTGAGGATATACTCGCCATTGGCAAAGCCCACGCGGGCAGCGCCGACGGGTCCGAAGAACGGGATGCCCGAAAGTGTCAGCGCGGCTGAACAACCAACCAAAGCAACGATATCCGGGTCGTTCTCCATGTCGTGGCTTAGCACGGTGGCGACCACCTGGACCTCATTGCGGAAGCCCTGCGGGAACAGCGGGCGGATCGGGCGATCGATCAGGCGGCTGGTCAGCACCTCTTTTTCAGACGGACGGCCCTCGCGCTTGAAGAAACCGCCAGGGATTTTACCGGCCGCGAATGCCTTTTCCTGGTAGTTCACGGTGAGCGGGAAAAAGTCCTGGCCCGGCTTGGCCGAGCGCACACCGACGGCGGTGCACAGCACGATGGTGTCGCCGTAGCGGGCCAACACGGCGCCATCGGCCTGACGGGCGATCTTGCCGGTCTCCAGGATCAGTTTGCGGCCGCCCCAGTCGAGTTCCTTGCGGAAATAATTGAACATGGATGTCGTGTCCTCAATACGCGGGACCGGCGACGAGTGAACGGCACCTGGGTCCGGTGGGGCGGCGACTCGGGCAACATGGCAGCGGACTGCGAGTGGTGCAGCCGCGACGGACCGTAAGTGCAGCCCGTGGATTCCATGTGGCCGGAGGCGCCGTCGCGGACGGGTTCGGCTGCTCGTGCCGCATCGCGCGGCGGTCGCCCGGCGTCACCATGACGCCGGGATGGCGTTCTAGCGGCGCAGGCCCAGTCGGCCAATCAACGCTTGATAGCGGGCGCTGTCCTTCTTGCTAAGATAGTCCAGCAACCGACGGCGGCGGCCGACCAGCATCAGCAGCCCGCGGCGGCTGTGGAAGTCTTTGGAATGGGTCTTCAGGTGTTCGGTCAGGTTCACGATCCGCTCGGTGGCGAGGGCGACCTGAACCTCGGGGCTGCCAGTATCGGCGGCGCCGGTGGAATATTCGGCAACGAGCGTCGTGCGACGCGCCGCGGTGATCGACATCGGATTTGCTCCGTCAGGAAGGTTACAGGAGGCGTTCCGGTTTCAGCCAGCCATCGCTCAGCCGGCATAAACCGATCACGCGCGTCCCCGCCATGGCACGGGCCAGCCCGCCATCGGGGTCGGCCGTCTGTGGAATACGGCCCATCAAATCCACCAGGCTGATCGCCTGGCCATTCGATAGGCCGAAGGCCTCGCTTTCAGTCAAGGCCAGCGCCGGGATGTCGGCCAGCGCGGTCGCGACCGGAAGCAGGAGGTCCGGGGAAGCCGGCGCGTTGTCCGCCTGAATGATGCACTTGTCCAGCGAAATCGCTTGCGCGACGGTGAATGGCCCAACGCGCAGCCGGCGCAGCGCCGCGACATGGCCCAGCGCGCCGCAGGCCTGCGCCAGGTCGCGGGCGAGGCTGCGCATATAGACGCCCTTGCCCGACTGCACCTGGAACACCGCCGTGTCGGCGTCGGTCCGCTCGATCAGGATGAAGCGGTCCACGCGCGCTGGCCGCGCCTCCAGCACCGGCGCCCGGCCCTCCCGCGCCATGTCATAGGCGCGCTCACCGGCGACCTTGATGGCGGAATAGGCTGGCGGGATCTGCATGATGTCGCCGGTGAAGGCCGGCAGGGCAGCGTTGATCTGCGCGTCGGTCGGGCGCACGTCGGAGGTGGCGACGGTCTGGCCGTCCGCGTCATCGGTGTCTCGCGCGTCGCCCAGGCGCAGGGTGAAGCGATACAGCTTGGTGCCGTCCATGACGTAGGGCACCGTCTTGGTCGCGTGGCCGAATGCCACCGGCAGCACGCCTGTTGCCAGCGGATCGAGCGTGCCGCCATGCCCGGCCTTCTGCGCGTCGAAGCCGCGGCGGACGCGGTTGACCACGTCCGTGCTGGTCATGCCCGCCGGCTTGTCGACAACCAGCCACCCGTTGAGCGGGCGGCCGTGCTTGCGTCGCATCTGGAGTCCTTACATTTGCTGACCGTGTTTAGGGGTCGGTGTCCGCAGGCGGGGGAGGGGCCGCGAGATCACGCGCCACCTCAGGCGCCCGCAGCAGGCTGTCCACGTGCATCGCGTAGTCGAGCGTGATATCCGGCTGGAACGAGACCTGGGGCGCCACCCGCAACCGCATCTCATGCGCGAGCTGCACGCGGAAATACGGTGCAGCGCGCTTCAGCGCCGGCAGCAACTCGTCGATGTCGCTGCGGCCCAGGCGGGCGACGAAGGCGGTGGCGTTCTTCAGGTCCGGGCTGATCCGGACCTCCGTGACGGTGATCTTGGCGCCGGCCAGATCGGGATCGCGGAACTCGCCACGGAAGAACAGCGTCGAGAGCACGTGCCGGATTTCCTCCGACACGCGCAGTTGCCGCTGCGTCGGTGCCTTTGCAGACAGCTTGCCACGCGGCTTGCTTCCTGCCTTGCGCTTGGCCGGACCGGGCTTGCCGCCGGGCTTGAGCCCTGCCTTGGGAAGAGCTTGCTTGCTCAACCCGGAACCATCTCGATCTCGAAGCACTCGACCATGTCGCCCTCGCGCAGGTCATTGTACCCGGCGAAGCTCAGCCCGCATTCATAGCCGCGCGCCACCTCTCGAACATCGTCCTTGAAGCGCTTCAACTGGCTCAGCTCGCCGTTGTGAATCACCACGCCCTCGCGCAGCAGGCGCACGCCGGCACCGCGTTTCACCAGGCCCTCGGTCACCATGCAGCCGGCGACCTTGCCGGTCTTGGTGATGTCGAACACCTTGCGGATCTCGGCATAGCCCAGGAAGTTCTCCCGCGCCTTCGGGGCGACCTTGCCCTTGACCATCTTCTCGATATCGTCGGACACGTCGTAGATGATCGAGTAGTAGCGGATGTCCACGCCGTCCCGTTGTGCCAAGTCGCGGGCCTGGCTGGTGGCGCGGACGTTGAAGGCGACGATCACGGCGTCGCTCGCGCGGGCCAACTGGACGTCGCTCTCGGTGATCTGCCCCACGGCCGAGAGCAGCACGCGGACCTTCACCTCCTCATGCGCGAGCTTCATGACCGCACCCTGGATGGCCTCGGCGCTGCCCTGCACGTCGGCCTTCACCAGGATGGCGACCTCTTTCAGCTCGCCGGCCACGGCTCGGGCCAGCATCTCCTCCAGCGTACCGCGCGCGGCGGTGGCGCCGGCGGCCGAACGGTCCTTTAGCTTGCGCTGGCGGAACTCGCTGATCTCGCGGGCGCGTGCCTCGTTCTCCACGGCGACGAACGGCTCGCCGGCGGTGGGAACGCTGCTCAGGCCCAGGATCTCGACCGGCGTGGACGGGCCGGCGACCTTGATCTGCTTGCCTTTGTCATCGAGCATCGCGCGCACCCGGCCCCACTCGGCGCCGGCGACCACGATATCCCCCTGGTTGAGCGTGCCCTTCTGCACCAGCACCGTCGCAACCGGGCCACGGCCGCGGTCGAGCCGGCTTTCGATCACAGAACCCTCGGCGGCACGGTCAGGATTGGCGCGCAGGTCCAGGATCTCCGCCTGCAGCAGAATCGCCTCCTCAAGCTTGTCTAGCCCGGTCCGCTTAGTCGCCGAAACCTCGACGTCCTGCGTCTCGCCCCCCATCTCCTCGACGACGACCTCGTAGCTCAGCAGCTCCTGCCGCACGCGCGACGGGTTGGCATCAGGCCTATCCATCTTGTTGATCGCGACGATCAGCGGCGCGTTCGCCGCCTTGGCGTGGCGGATTGCCTCGATCGTTTGCGGCATCACGCCGTCGTCGGCCGCCACGACCAGCACCACGATGTCCGTCACCGACGCGCCGCGGCTGCGCATGGCGGTGAACGCCTCGTGGCCCGGCGTGTCGATGAAGGTGATGCGCGGGCCGTTCTTGTCGCCGCCGATTTTGTCCTCGTGCCCGACCAACTGCACCTGATAGGCGCCAATGTGCTGGGTGATGCCGCCAGCCTCACCGGCGGCTACGTCGGTGCTGCGCAGCGCGTCCAGCAGGCTGGTCTTGCCATGGTCGACGTGGCCCATGATCGTGACGACCGGGGCGCGGTGCTGCAGCTCGGTGTCGACGTCCACCTCGCCATCGATGCCAAGCTCCACGTCGCTTTCGCTGACGCGGCGGCTGCGATGGCCGAACTCCTCCACGACCAGCTCGGCCGTGTCGGCATCCAGCACCTGCGTCACGGTCGCCATGACGCCCATGCGCATCAGCGACTTGATAACTTCGGGCACCCGCGCCGCCATACGGTTCGCGAGCTCCTGCACTGTAATGGCCTCGGGCAGGATCACGTCGCGCACGACCTTTACCTGGTCGCTGCGCAGCAGTTCGAGCTCGGCCTGCCGACGCTCGCGCTCGCGTTGGCGGCGCACCGAGGCGAGGCTGCGCGACTTGTCGTCATCGCCCTCGATTGCCGCCTGCACGTCGATGCGGCCAGGGCGGCGACGGTCGTCCACAACCTTCTTGACCACCGGCAGCACCGGCTTGCGGCCCGGCAACACGGCGCCAGGCCGGCGGCGCGGAGCCTCGTCGTCCTCGCCGGGACGTGCAGCCTTGAGGCGCAGCGTCTCGACCGGGGTGCCCGGCGTGGCTGGCGTAGTGGCCGGACGCACTGGGCGGCGAGCCTCCTCGACGGCCTTGGCCGTGACGGGCGCGGCTGGACCAGCAGCCTCGGCTGCAACACGGGCGGCCTCCTCGGCCTTTGCACGCGCGGCTTCCTCGGCAGCGACGCGTGCTGCCTCCTCGGCAGCCTTGCGGGCGTCCTCATCGCGGCGACGCGCCTCCTCGGCGGCGGAAAGGATCGAGATCTTTTCCTGCTCCCGCCGTTCGGCGTCGCGGCGGGCAGTCTCGCGGGCCTGCTCCTGCAACACGCGCTGGCGCACGGCGACCTCGGTCGCGGTCAGCGCCCTGCCGGCGCCGGCGGGGGGACGAGCGGCGACTGGCGGCTTCGGCGGCGCGCCCGGTACGACCGGAGCCACAGGCGTGGCAACGACCGGCAGGGGAGGCGTTAGGGTCGCACGCTTCTTGCGCACCTCAACCTGAACGACCTTTGATCGCCCATGGCTGAAACTCTGTCGTACCGACCCGGCATCCACAGTTCGGCCCAGCTCCATACGGCCTGCTGGCCGCAGGGAAAGCCGGCCCTTAGCCGTATCCTGATCGTTGGTGTCGCTCATGCTTCCGCCCGTTCAATCAATCCGTCCTGTCCGGCGATGCCAGACAGGCGGTGTGTCTCAATACTCAGCGCCTCGGCCAGACGGCCATGCGCGATCGCCACATGCACCACATGGTCGCGGCCGAACACCGCGCCCAGGGCCGCCCCGCACAGTGGCGCCGCCACGGGCACATCCTTCGCACCGCTCAGGAAGCGCGCCCGTTCGTCTCGGCTGCCATCCGTCGCCTGAACGATCAAGCCTGCCCGCCCGGCCAGCAGCCACTCGCGCGCCTTCTGAAATCCGCACACAGCCTGTCCCGCGCGCCGGGTCAGGCCCAAGAGCTCGGTGATCCGCCGGGCCAAGCCGGACTGCACCAGATCGGCCAGATCGGCCGGCACGGTGACGGGTCCACGCGCGGCCCGGGCGAACGCGCCTCGGGTGCGAGCGGTTTCTAACACATCCCGGCGTGCGCTCAACCACATTCCCCGGCCGGGCAGCTTTGCAACCAGGTCGGGGACGATAATTCTGTCTGGCGAGACGACGAAGCGGACCATACGGGCACGGTAGTCCCGTTCCCGGGTCACTATGCAGCGGCGCAGCGGGCCGGTTTCAGGCTCGTCAATACCGTCGTCAATATCAGGGTCAGCATCGGGGTCGTTAGGCGTGGGACGCCTCCTCGGTCGCGTCTGCGTCTACAACAGCATCCTCGCCGGCGAACCAGTGGGCGCGGGCGGCCATGATGACTTCGTTCGCAGTTCCCTCATCCAGCCCAGTGCCGACGATCTCGACCAGTTCGTCCGATGCGAGATCGGCCAGGTCGTCGAGCGTCTTCACGCCCTTTTCGCCCAGTGCAACCAGCATCGCCGGGGTCAGCACATCGATCGACGCGACGTCGTCCGTCACGCCGAGCGCCACGCGCTTCTCGGTCAGCTCGTCGTCACGCCGGTTCAGGAATGCCTGACCGCGGCGGATCAGCTCGTCCGCCACGCTCTCGTCGAAGCCCTCGATATCGGCAAGCTCCTCCGGCGCCACGTAGGCCAGCTCCTCGATGGTGTTGAAGCCCTCGGTCACCAGCAACCCGGCGATCACGTCGTCGACGTCCAGCGCCTCCACGAACAAGCCGGTGCGGCGGCGATACTCCTCCTGCCGGCGCTCGCTCTCCTCCGCCTCGGTCAGGATGTCGATGTCCCACCGGGTCAACTGGCTGGCGAGCCGCACGTTCTGGCCGCGGCGGCCGATGGCGAGTGAAAGCTGCTCGTCCGGCACCACCACCTCGACCCGGCCGGCCTCCTCGTCCATCACGACCTTCGTCACCTCGGCCGGCGCCAGTGCGTTCACGACGAAGGTCGCGTGCTGCGACGACCACGGGATGATGTCGATCTTCTCGCCCTGCAGCTCCTGCACCACAGCCTGCACCCGGCTGCCGCGCATGCCGACGCAGGCGCCGACGGGGTCGATGCTCTGGTCGCGGCTGATCACCGCCATCTTGGCGCGGCTGCCGGGGTCGCGCGCCACAGCCTTGATCTCGATGATTCCGTCGTAGATCTCGGGCACCTCCTGCGCGAACAGCTTGGCCAGGAACGCCGGATGGGTGCGGGACAAGAAGATTTGCGGCCCGCGCGGCTCCTCGCGGACGTCGTAGATGTAGGCCCGCACCCGGTCGCCGTTGCGGAAACTCTCGCGCGGGATCAGCTCGTCGCGGCGCAGCAGGGCTTCGGCGCGGCCGAGCTCCACCATCATGTTGCCGTACTCGGTGCGCTTTACGACGCCATTGATGATCTCGCCGATGCGGTCCTTGAACTCGTCGTATTGCTTCTTGCGCTCATACTCGCGGACGCGCTGCACGATCACCTGCTTCGCGGTCTGCGCGGCGATGCGGCCGAAGTCGATCGGCGGCAACGGGTCGATCAGATGCTGGCCGAGCTGGATGTCGGGCTGGAACTTGCGGGCGATGTGGATTGGGATCTGGGTTTCCTCGTTCTCCACGACCTCGACCGCCTCGGTCCAGCGGGACAGCCGCACATCGCCGGTCTTCTTGTCGATGGTGGCGCGGATGTCCTTCTCGTGGCCGTATTTGGCGCGGCCGGCCTTCTGGATAGCCTGCTCCATCGCCTCCAGCACCTCGTCACGCTCGATCATCTTCTCCCGGGCGACCGCGTCGGCCACCAGCAGGAGTTCGGGGCGGGAGACTGAGGTATCCATGGATGCTCTCCTAGTTCGCCAGTTTCGGGTCAGCCGTTTCGGGCCGGTTCGGGGTGGTCGCTGCGATCAGCGCGTCGGTTAACATCAGCTTAGCGCGCCGTATGTCGTTGAGGAAAAGCGAGACGTCGGTTCCGTCATCGAGGCGAAGGCGGGCATGGATTTCGTCCGCACCCAGGACAATGCCGGTGAAGCGGCGGCGGCCTTCGTGCGGCATCAGCATCTCGACCCGCGCCTGGTGGCCAGCAAACCGCACCCAGTCCTTCACGCGGGTCAACGGCCGGTCGATCCCGGCCGAACTGACCTCAAGCGTCCATTTGCCCGGCAGCGGGTCCTCGACGTCCAGCACGGCGCTGACCGCGTAGGTGATGCGCTCGCAGTCGCCGACGCTGATCTGCGAGCCGTCGGCGCGGTCGGCCATCACCTGGACCGTCGGCCGTTCACGGCCCAGCACGGCCACCCGCACCAGGTCGTATCCGAGATGGATCAGTTGCGGCGTTATCATGCCGGCGATCTTGGCTTCCAGTCCGGAATGGTTCGGCTCATCGCCGGCGGTCGGGCGCGTCATTTAAGGATCCAGAAACAAAAAAGGCGGCCCGCTAAGGCCACCCCCGAAGTCTACGGAAGTTTTTTTGTGTTGCAGGTAGATAGTCCAGCCATATGCTTCACGCAAGGGGTTTCAGGCTGGCGGGACCGAAGCCCCCGTCCGCGCGAACGACCAATAGAGTGGCTGACGTCCGGCACGCAGCGCCTTGGCCTCATAGCGCGTGGGCGGCCAGCCCGCCGGGCGAGCGGTGGCTGGAGGCGAGACGTCGAACAGGTCCTGCGCTGCCATGACCTCGCCCACCCAGGCCTGATAGGTCGGGTCGTCGGAGGCGACGCGCCAGGTTCCACCCGGCCGCATCACGCGAGCGAGGAGCGTAGTTTGCGCCGGATGGACGAAACGGCGCTTGATATGCCGGGCCTTGGGCCACGGGTCGGGGAACATCAGGAACGCCTTGTCCAGGCACGCATCCGGCAGCATGCGCAACAACATGCGCGCATCCTCGTCCCAGATGCGGAGGTTGCCCGGCAGCGGCGCCGTTGCCTCGGCACCCTCGGGCACTAAACGCGACAGCAACGAGCACAGGCCGTTCTCGAACACCTCGCAGGCGATCAGGCCGACGCCGGGATGCGCCTGGGCCAGGGTCTGTGCGTGCTCGCCGCCCCCGAAGCCGACCTCGATCCACAGCGCCTGGGGTCGGGGCATGAAGCTGCCGAGCGGGTCTGCCGCCTGCGTTTCGAGAAAGCGCAGGCGGGGCAGGGTGACGTCGAGCAGCTGGCGCTGACGAGGCCGCAGCGGATGGCTGCGGGTGCGGCCATATAGCCGGTCGGCTGGGTGCTTGGGCGCCGGGTCCGTCAGCGGTTGAAGGCGCTGCGGAGGGAGGGCACCAAATCGGTCTTCTCCCAGGTGAAGGTGCCGAGGTCCTCGTCCGGCGTGCGGCCGAAATGGCCATAGGCGGAGGTGACGGCGTAGATCGGGCGGTTCATGTGCAGATGCTCGCGGATGCCACGCGGGCTGAGGTTCATCACCTCGCGCAGCACGCGCTGCAGCTTCGCCTCGTCCACGTCCTTGCCGGTGCCGTCGAGGTCCACGTAAACCGACAAAGGGTGCGACACGCCGATCGCGTAGCTGATCTGCAGCGTGCACTTCTCCGCCAGGCCGGCCGCCACGACGTTCTTCGCCAAATAGCGGCAGGCGTAGGCGGCGCTGCGGTCCACCTTGGTCGGGTCTTTGCCGCTGAACGCGCCGCCGCCGTGCGGGGAGGCGCCGCCATAGGTGTCGACGATGATCTTGCGCCCAGTCAGCCCGGCGTCGCCGTCGGGTCCGCCGATGACGAAGTTGCCGGTCGGGTTCACGTAGAACTCGGCATCCTCCGGCATCCAGCCCGGCGGCAGGCTGGTTTCCACCAACGGATACAGCATCTCCTTGATGCGGCCCTGGTCCATGCCCTCGTCGTGCTGGGTCGAAACGACGATGCTGGTGGCTCCCACGGGCCTGCCGTCGACGTAGCGCAGCGTCACCTGGCTTTTGGCGTCCGGCTGCAGGCCGGCGACGGTGGGATCGCCGTTCCGGCGCATCTCGCTCATGCGGCGCAGGATCAGGTGGGCGTAGTGGATCGGCGCGGGCATCAGCTCGGGCGTTTCGGTGCAGGCGTAGCCGAACATGATGCCCTGGTCGCCGGCGCCCTCGTCCTTATTGCCGGCGCTGTCGACGCCCACGGCGATGTCCGAGCTCTGGGCGTGCAGGTGGCAGTCGACTACGGCATTGCGCCAGCTAAATCCGGCTTGATCATAACCGATATCGTGGATCGCCAGCCGAGTCAGGTGGCACAGCAGCTCGGGCGTCACGGTTTCGGGTCCGCGGGTCTCACCGGCGAGGATCACCCGGTTGGTGGTGACCAGCGTCTCGCAGCCGACGCGGCTATAGGGATCGGCGGCCAGGAAGGCGTCCAGGACAGTGTCGCTGATGCGGTCGGCGACCTTGTCGGGGTGCCCTTCGGACACCGATTCGGACGTAAACAGGTACTCGCCCTTGTCGCGCATGGATTTCTCCTCTTGTCGCGTTTGCATGAAGCCGGAGCGGCGTCGCATTGGACAGCCCGCCGCACCGGCCGAACGCCGGGGCGGCGCGGGTGTGGCGCAATGGCGTATTCAGGTCAAGTTGGGCCGATCAGGACGGGGCGATACAGGGCATCAAACCCCCATGTTTCGGAAACGCGCAGCGCTGGGCTGGTGCTTCCCACGGTTCGGCGGAGGAGTCCTGCGTGCGCTGGTTCGCCGGGCCTCGGAGCGCCGTTTCGAAAGTTGTGGGCGCTATTTGGCGCTCGGATCGTCGGCGGGATTGACGTATGTGATTGCGAACGGGCCTTCCCCATGCACCTGGATGATGGTGTCGCTGGCGGTCCACGCATAATGGTTCATGTTGGCCGGCAAGGCCGCGAACCCGCCGGGTTCGAACGCCTGGGCCTTGCTCTTGTCCATCTTGTCGCCCATGCCAGCGTGGAAGCTGCCGGACAGGACTGTCACGTTCTCCGCTGTCGGATGGTGATGCGCAGGGATTTGGTAGTTGGCGGGCATCTTGAGGCGGATGACATAGAGCCCGGCTTTGGAGGGATCGCCGGATAGCACCGCGAACTGCGCGCCTTTTGGCAGCGTCGGCGGCGCCGGCCCCCACTCCACTCCAGCCGGCCCGGCAAGCAGGTCAGCATGGGTTCCCTGTGCGGACACCGGCAGCGTGCCGGTCAGCAACACGGCAAGCGCCGTTAAAGCTATACGCATGAGCGATCTCCCTTATGGCCCGACTTCGTTTTGCGGTCGGACATAGGGGCGACGTTATGCCAAATCGTTTGCAATAACGGTAACGACTTTGCGACCGGCATGCTGGTGCTGGACTGCAAGACCTATCCTTTGTTCGCCATCCCGAGAACATCGAGCATCGAATAGAGCCCTGGCGGTTTCCCGCCGGTCCAGGCCGCAGCACGGACCGCGCCAGTTGCGAACACCCGGCGGTCGAAGGCGCGGTGGGTCAGCGCGATGTGCTCGCTCCCGGCGGCGAACAGCAACGTGTGCTCGCCCACGACCTGACCGCCGCGCAACGCAGCGAAGCCGATCGCGCCGGGCGGGCGGGGGCCGGTGTGGCCGTCTCGGCTGCTAACCATGACGTCTTCAAGCGATACGCCGCGGCCGTTCGCCACTGCCCGGCCCAGGCCGACGGCGGTGCCGGAGGGTGCGTCCACCTTTTGCCGGTGATGCATCTCGACGATTTCGGCATCGTATGTTTCGGCTGGCAGGGCGGCGGCAAGTTGCTCGGCGAGGGCAAGCATTAAGTTTACGCCGGGCGCGAAGTTCGGGGCGTAGACAATTGGGATCTGCAACGCGGCCTGTTTCACCGCAGCCTCGTCGGCTGCGGAGAGGCCTGAGGTGCCGAGCACCCAGGCCGTGCGTGCCTGTTCCAATATGCCAGCGTGCGCCTTTGCCATGGAGGCATTGGTGAAGTCGATCACCACGTCGCATTGCGCCGCGAGGGTCGGGAGGTCCGGCAGCATGGGAACCCCTGGGGGCGGCGTTCTGATCGACCCGGGCCGCAGCGTTCCGCCAGCGACGATGTGGCCAACTGCGACTGCCTCGGAGGCGAGCAGCAGCCCCATCCGGCCGCCGATTCCGACGATACCAATCCGCATCCGGCTGTCTCCATAAGCTCACTTATATCGAAAATCACAACATCAAACTTAATGTTGGACAAAATGTAGCATGTCCGACATAATTTTCGTATCGCATCGCTATACGCACCGCGGTCCCGTCCCAATAAAAAATAATAAAGGAGCGAGAAGTGACTGCTTCATTTAGCGACACAACCACCAACCCAGTCGTAATACCAAGCGGGAAGCCGTTTACGCCGTTCACCAAGATCGCCGTGAACGAAACCACTCTGGGAGCGACCGAGAACATCAGTGTCACATTGAGTCCTGGTTATTCCTATCCATACGGCAGTTCAGTCGACCTCGGCAGCCTCAGCGACCCTCTCGGCGGCGGCAGCTATAACGTGACCACTCACACATTCACGGAAACGGCCATCGCCACCGGCACCCCAACTTCGGCGACCGCCATACTTCAACGGCTGGTCTACACCCCACCGACCCTGGCCGCCGGCAGCTATGACGCTGTCAACGCGACGATCACTGTCAACGACTCGCCCTACTTCCCCGATTATGGGAACACCTACGGGAACACCGTCACCGATCCGACAAGACCGGTTTTGGAAACAGTGACGCCGCCGTCCATCACCGGCACCATCGCCAACGAGCCGGTCGCCTCGGGCGCGACCCTGCGCCCGTTCGCGTCGGTTCGCCTGGCCGACTACAATCTCACCTACAATGCGCGGGACGCGGGCACGATCACCCTGACCGATGCCTCCGGCAATGCAACCGATGCCGATGCGCTGTTGACAGGGCCGGGCCTCGGCAAGACTGGGATCGGCACCTACGCGCTGGCCGCCGCCAGCTACTACGATCTTCAAAACAATCTCCAGGGGCTGGTCTTCACCCCCGCTGCGGTCGCCGCCGGCAGCACCCGCACCACGACGTTCGGCCTCCACGTCACCAACGTTGCAAGTACCCTGGCGACCGACGACAACACCACTTCAGTGCTGGTGATCGGCCCTGCTCCAAAACCGCCGCTGATCGCTGGCACGTCGGCCGATCAAACCGTGGCTCCTGGCAATGCGATCAGCCCGTTCAACGGCGTCACCGTTTCGGACACCAACGTCAACCCACAGGACAGTGCCACGCTGACGGTGAGCGGTGGCGGCACGCTCAGCGGCGCTGGACTGGTCGCGGGCAGCGCTGGCGTCTACACAATCGCAGCGACCTCGCCAGGCGCTTTGACCGCCATCCTCAACAAGTATCACCTTCACCGCGCCTCCACTGGGCGGCCAGCCCTCGGTCACGAGCACCATCAAGCTCGATGTCGTGGACCGCACGCAAACCGCCAGCGACAACAAGACCACGATCAAGGAGGTTGTCGGCCCGCCTCCGGTCGGCCCTGGCAACTTTTCGGTTGCCGACCAAACCACCGGCCAGCAAGCCTTTGTCAGCGGTGACAAGTTCAGCGGCCCCGTGGCGGGAATAGACCAGCAACTGATCCTGGTCACCCCGGACAACCTCAACATCTCTGCCAGCGTCCCCAATGTCTTCATCCACTCGGGGTCCGGGACCGACGCAATCGATGTCAGCCGCGTTAACGGCAACAACGTCCTCGATGGGTCCACGGGGTCGAATTTCCTGGTGGGCGGCACCGGGCGGGACACCTTCTTCCTCGACGACCGCAACGCGGCCTCGGACGTTTACTCAACCGTTGTGAACTTCCATTCCGGCGATAACGTCACGATCTTCGGTGTCGATCCCGTGAATTTCCATGTAGTCACCCAAGACAACCTGGGCGCGGTCGGCGCCAAGGGCCTCACCTACACCTTCACCGCCTCAGGTAAGCCGAACGCCAGCGTCGTGATAGCTGGCTTCAGCACCGCAGACCTGACCAACGGCCGCCTGACCGCATCCTATGGCACCAACGCCGACCTTCCCGGGCAGCCGGGGAGTGGCGGAGTTTACCTGAACATTCGTGGGAACTGACCCAAAAGGCCCACGAAGATCGCAGCTTGAGACCATCAGCAGTTCGGGCCGGCGAGGGCCGGCCCGCTTCCGCCTCAACCCTGGACGGCTACCTTCTGCGCAGCTTCCGCCAAGCTGCTCGAGTACTCGTCGGCCTTGTAGATGTCCGAGACGATCGACTTCAGCTTCGTAGCCTCTTCGCTCATTCCCAGCGCCTCGGCATAGGCCGCAACCGTTCCAAAACCAGCAAGCCCATAGTGCGACATGCGCTGGTACTGGGCGATCAACTCCAGATCGCGCAACTGCGGCGGCAAATCAGACTCCAGCGCATGCAGCTTTGCCTCCTGAATCAACCCCTGCATGCCTGGGCAGGGGCTGTCGCTGTCTGCATCCATCAGCGCGCGCAGCGACTGCGTGTGCTGGCCGATCCCCGTAACCGATTGCTCAAACAACTGCTTCAGTTTCGGGTCGGTCGCCTTCTCGCCAAACGCTTGCACGATTTTCTGCATCTGGTCGTTGGCTGACCAAAGGTCTCGCATATCCGCGGTGTAAAGTTCCTTAAGGTTCTTCGGTGCTGTTGCCATTTCATGCTTCCCAGGCTGCTGTCGCTCGCCCCAAGCTGCGAGCCCGCGGTGAACGCCCGGATCATGTCCTGGGTCCGAGAATACATCCCTCGCATACTCAAGATTACGCGACCTGCTCGCGGGCGAAACTGAGAGCGTTGCGGGTAGGATCGTCGACAGCGAGATGGCTGGCACCGGAAGCGGACTTCGCAGGTGGCCTCGTACGAACGGCGGTCAGCGCAGCCGGAAGGTGCCTTGCTGGGCTGAACGGATGTAAATGCGTCAATCAAGACCTGCTGGCGCAAACCCCGGCGGAGCCTGCGGGCGAGATCACCTGGTCTCGGCCCGCTGCTCCATCACCGAACGGTAAAGTGCGATCGTAGTCTGCGCGATGGCGTCCCAGCTGAAATGTGCAACCGCCCGTTCGCGCCCAGCCTTGGCGAAGCGCGCGCGCAGAGCAGGGTCATGCGCCAATCGATTGATGGCATCGGCCAGGCCTGCGGAGAACGCGGCCGGGTTGGCCGGTTCGAACGTGCCGGGTACTAGGCCAGGATCGACCAGAAGCCCGGTTTCGTTCGGCAGCACAACCTCGGGGATGCCGCCCACAGCGGAGGCGACGACAGCGGTCTCGCAGGCCATTGCCTCAAGATTGATGATCCCGAATGGCTCGTAAACCGATGGACAGCAAAACACTGCGGCATTGGTATAGAACTGAATGACCTCGGGGCGGGAAATCATCTCCCGTATCCAAATTACGCCGGGCCGTTGAGCGGCAACCTTAGCGACGCCCTCCTCCATTTCGCGACCGATCTCCGGCGTGTCGGGTGCACCGGCGCAAAGCACGATCTGCAGCGCCGGGTCGATATGGAGAATGGCGTTGACGAGGTGGATGATGCCTTTCTGCCGGGTGATGCGCCCGACAAACAGCAGGAACGGGCGGCCCGGGTCGATGCCGTGTTTGTTGAGCACATCAGTGCCGGGCGTTGGGCGATATTCCAATGGATCGATGCCATTATGGATGACGTGGACCCGCTCAGGTTTGACGTTGAACAGACGAAGCACGTCCGCCTTGGTCTCGCGTGAGACGGCGATGATGGCATCGGCCTGCTCGATGGCGATGCGCTCCATCCAGACGCTGAGATGATAAGCGTTGCCGAGTTGCTCGAGCTTCCAGGGACGCAGCGGCTCCAGCGAGTGGATCGTCAGAACATAGGGAACATCCCAGAGTTGAGACGCGATGGTGCCGCCTATGTCGGTATACCAGGTGTGGCAATGCACGAGCTGCGCATCGAGACGATCCTTGGCCATGACCAACGAGCGTGCGAACGCGTCGATAGCACCCGTGAAGCGTGGGTCGCTGCCAATCTTAGTCTCGTCCCATTGCTGGTAACCGCGGACGACGAGGGCACCCTCGTCTACGGCCTGATCGCCGAAAGAGCGGACTTCTACCTGGATAATCTTAGCCAGCGCCTGGCTAAGATATTCGACGTGCACGCCCGCCCCGCCATAGACGTAGGGCGGAAATTCCTTAGTGAACAGGGCGACTTTGGCAAGTTCAGACTTGCTCGAGTTCGGCATGGACGAACTTCTTCAACGGAGCTGCGTCACGCCTGCAGCTTGTCGAGCATCGGCTGGGTGATGAGGCACACGCCGCGCGCAGTGCGGCGGAAGCGGGCGGCATCGTGCTCCGGGTCCTCGCCGACCACCATGCCGTCGGGGATGCGCACGCCGCGGTCGACAATGACGTTGCGCAGGCGGGCCGAGCGGCCGACCTCCACGTAAGGCAGGATCACCGCCATAGGCGCTAAAATTGTGCTTGACCCGCTCGGAGCGGCTTGGTTTTGGAGGCAGATGCAAGATGCAGCATCTGTTCTGACGGACCGGTTTTCCGAGGTGCTGGAGCGGCTTCCGGCCGGTCTG